>WNGA01000759.1_pt1 | contig 68261 bp, 68 predicted proteins | sample 5400061 | NCBI WGS metagenome assembly WNGA01 (sample SAMN13153366, study PRJNA577476) | soil metagenome | isolation source: 100 cm soil or saprolite under grassland replicate 2 | place: USA:California | collected 2016-06-15
CGTGGCCCTGCCGAGATCGGCGCGCGTGGTCAGGACGATCAACCCGCCCAGCAGGCTCAAATAAAGGAGCATGATCAGGTTATCCCGCAGGCGATCGATACGGGTCAACGTGACACTGTCGAAGGTCACGCCGCCCAGGAAAAAAGCGACCGGCAGCAAAGGCTTGGTGATGGCGGCCCTGAGCCGGTTAGCCAGCAGCATTCAGCGCGAGTCAGTTCGATGATCGGTTGCCAACATCGGACAATGGACAATGAGGATAGCCGCCCTCACCGCACCGGTCAATGCGCAAAGTTGCGCAAAGTTTCACCTTCCCCTGACGGCATCACACACGGTAGAGTAGATTGACGGGACGGTTGGATCCGAAGCCATGCTGGAAGACGAGTTCTGCGACATCATCAAGAAGGCGCGCACCGGCCTGGGGCTGGATCCCAACCAGGTTGCCAGGGACACCGGTCTGAGCACGCCGACGCTGCGGGAGCTGGAAGCGGGCCGGCGCGCGCCGACCACTGAGGAGGCCCACGCGCTCGCCGCAGCACTCCGTCTCGACGGCGCCAAGCTGGCCGCCATCGCCTGCGACGGGTGGCATCCGCGCCATCCCATCGCGAACACGGCCCAGGACGTCATCACGATCCACGGCGACATCGGCGGCTATGCCGTCAAGGGGTATCTCTACCACGACCCGGCCACCCGTCAGGCTGTCCTCATCGACACCGGCTACCATCCCGAGGCCGTACTCCGCGCGATCGAACAGCACCGGCTGACGCTCACTGCCATTTGCCTGACGCACGGCCATGCCGATCACGCGAGCGGGATCGATACGATTTTGGCGCGCCACCAAGCGCCCGTGTACATCGGGGAAGGAGACTGGCCCTTGCTGGGCTGGAAGCCGCCGACAGCCTTGCGCAAGTTCGTGCGCGATGGGGACGCGCTGCAGGTAGGCAGGAAAGAGATCCGATTGATGACCACCCCAGGCCACACGCCGGGTGGGGTCTGCTACCAGGCTGACCAGTGCGTGTTCGTCGGCGATACGCTCTTCGCCGGCTCCATCGGGCGGGCCAATCCGACGACCCTCTACGCCGCCCATCTCGGCAGTGTCCGTGAGCGTCTCCTGACGCTCCCGGACTCGCTCATCCTGTTTCCCGGCCACGGCCCCTCCACGACCGTGCGGGAAGAGAAAGACCACAACCCCTTCGGCTAACAAATCGAGACGCAGCGGGTTCTGTCGCCGCTGGCGACATCGGTGAATTCAAGGAGACCTTACGAGCGGGTGACACCGCATGGGCGCCCAGGTGCAGCGTGGGGCGTACAGCCGGGTCTTCGGGGCCTCGACGGCGAAACGCCCAGCTGCGCTGGGCTATGCGGGGGCAGGACCCGCTGATTAATTATTTGCCGGCGAGTATCTCGATCATCGCCTGGTGTATCAGCACGTTGGTAGCGAGCGTTTCCGCGCCGTCGCTCTTGAAGGGGTGGCCGGCGAAGTCCGTGATCAGCCCGCCCGCCTCCGTCACGATCAGGCTCCCGGCCGCCACATCCCACGGCGACAGTTGGAGCTCCCAGAACCCGTCCACCCGGCCGGCCGCGACATAGGAGAGATCCAACGCAGCCGACCCCGTGCGCCGGAGCCCCTGAGAAACCAGGACGAACCGTTCAAAGTGTTCCAGATTGCGCTGGCGGCTGCCCCGGTCGTAGGCGAAGCCCGTCACGAGGAGCGCCTTGTTGAGCGCCGGGACCTTCGACACGTGGATGCGTCGTCCGTTCAGCAAGGCGCCCTTGCCTGCCTCCGCCTCGAAGAGTTCCTGTCGCAACGGATCATACACCACGCCGAGCACGATGCGTCCCTCCACCTCGAGGCCAATCGAGACGCAGAAAGCCGGGAACCCGTGCGTGAAGTTCGTCGTGCCATCCAGTGGGTCCACGATCCACCGGTACGGCGATTTCCTCTGTGAGTGCTCCCCGCCTTCCTCGGCGAGGATCCGATGACCTGGAAACGCGGCGTGCAGGATTTCCACGATCGCACGCTCCGACCGGCGATCCACGTCGGTCACCATATTGGTGATCGCGCCCTCTTTGTAGTCCACGCGATAGTCGGCACCGCAGGCCTCCGCGATGATCTTCCCTGCCTGCTGCGCCGCCGCCACCGCCACCGTCCTGAAATCCTGCATGTGCTCTTCTCCAATTCTCTGTATACTCGCACTATATCATAGGGCGCACAGAACCTGAGACATGACCGACCTTCCGAGGAGGACTTCCACCATGAGCACGATATCACGCAGACAATTTCTTCAATTCTCGGCGGCGGCCGGCGGCGCGCTGGCCTTCGGCGATCTGGCCGATCAGGTGCTCGGACTCACGCGATGGGCGAAGCCAGCGTACGGGGCGGAGCCGATCAAGATCGGCATCGTTGATCCACTATCCAGCCCGTACAAAACCTCCTCGATTCACGACGTGCACGGGGCCACGGTGGCCCTGGAGATGTACAACAAGCGCGGAGGGGTGCTCGGCCATCAAGTCAGCATCGTCGAGGCCGACGACGCCTCCAACGTCCAGACCGCGATCAAAGTTACGAACAAGCTGATTAAGGAAGATCGCGTGGACATTCTGATGGGGACTTTCAACGGCGACGTGGCCCTCGCCGTCGGCGAAGTGGCCAAGCAAGAGAACAAATTATTCATGGCCACGTGCCCTCACATCATGGAACTGACAGGCTCACGGTGCAACTCCCACACGTTTGCGTTCATGCCAAACGCCCGCATGATGTCCGAAGCCGTGACGCCGCATCTCGTCAAGGCCTACGGGAACCGCTGGTACATGATCACCGCCGACACCGTGGACGGCCGCTCGGCGCTCCAGGCCATGACCGACGCGCTCAAGGCAAACGGCGGCGAGGTGGTCGGCACCGCAACCACACCCTTTGGAACGACCGACTTCACCACCGCCCTCACCGAGACAAAGGCATCCAAGCCCAGCGCCATCATCCTGAATCTCTACGGCTGGGACCTGGTGAACGCGCTGAAGGGCTACGCGAAGCTGGAGTTGGCGAAGGACAAGATCGGCGTGGGCGGCATGATCGGCGGCGAGCAGATCGGCCGACCACTTGGATACGCGAACAACGCTGGCGTCTGGGGCCTCATCTGGGATCCGAAGATCAACACGGAAAGCTCGAAGCGGTTCATCCAGGGCGTGATCGACAAGTACAACCACACACCCACGTCGCGCTGCTACCTCGGCTACGCAGCCATGATGCAAATCCTCGAGGCGGTGAGCCGCGCCGGCACGACCGACACCGCAGCGGTGATCAAGGCCCTCGAAGGACACGAGTTCGACGGCCTCAAGGCGGGGCGGTCCTACTTCCGCGCCTGGGACCACCAGCACGTGCAGGACGTGCTCGTCGGGCAGGCCTATGGAAAGGAACTCGGGCTGGGCCACTATCAGATCCTGGCCACGGTGCCGGGCGACGCCGTCGCTGGAAGCCGCGAGCAGAACGCCTGCCGCCTCTGAAATCGCGCGGATTTGGGCAATTCACTCGCTGATTCATTTCATGGTACATTGACGAGCGATGCGGCTGCTCATGCCAACGCTGTCGCTCGTCATGATCGGCGCCGCCGTGGCACTGGCCGATCCCTACGGGCCTCCTTATGCGGTCACCGACATGGCGCCGTTCTGCGCCACATGCCATGCGTCCGCCAGTCCGGCCCAGTTGCAAGGCCTCCCCGCCGACGTCGCGGCCGGCGAGACCATCGACGGCAAGCACTTGAGCCGGATCAAAACTGACCCCGCGTACAGGGACCTCAGCCCCGCCGATCGGGAGCAGTTGATCGCCGCCATCAAGTGGGTGGACGAGCAGGCGTCGGTCACGATCAAGGCGCCATTCCAGGCCAGGCGGAACAGCCAGATTGAAGTGACGGTGGTCACCCGAGGCGGCGCGGGGCCTGTGGTGGGCGTGTCGCTGGTGGACAGCGCGATCCGCTACCAGGCCCGGCCGATCAGCTCGAGCGGCTTCAAGGTCGTCGGGCCGGCTCTTGTGGCGGGCCCGAACGGGCAACCACAGACGCTGTGGGCCGAACGCCGGCTCCGGGGAGCGGACATGGGACTCAACACCGTCATGATCACAGGCATCGAGGGGGATCCGGTGACGAAGCGGGTCGACGAGACCCGCACCACGTGGGTGCTCAGGACCCCGCCGGAGCCCGGGAGCTACTCTCTGACGGCGGCCTTCTACTATGGGACGGAAAAGGGCCGCCCGCTGGGGACGGTAATACGCAACGGCCGCGCAGAGCCCCGCGGCGGGGCCGGCGGCGCAAGCGGACGGATCATGTTTTCGGACGTGATCAAGATTAGCGTGAAATAAAACCTGACCGTGTCACCCTGAGCGAAGTGAAGGATCTCAAGTTGAAGACGCCTATGCCATTGCGAGCTGACACGCTGCCCTATCGCAAACCGGAACTCGGCAAGCATTACTGGATCAAGGACAACATCCTGCCGGATCCGTTTCCGGTCGTCGAGCGCTGCTTCAACAAGACGGAGTGGACCATGGGCGCGCCGTGGCGCCCCGAGGCCTGGCCCGGCATGCGTGCACCCAATGCCTTGATGCCAGAGGAATTGGCTGTCGTCGAGGACTTGGTCAAATCACAGATCGGCGTCAGGGCGCTCCGCCCGCAAGGCGCCCCGGTGGACGGCATCTCCGGCCATAATCACGTGCAGATCGTGGGCGGCGGCGAGGCCGTGGCCCGCCCGCACGTGGATTCCAGCAAGCTCTGCGACTACGCCGGCGTGCTCTATCTGCACCCCTACCCGGCGACCAAGCATGCGGGGACGTCCTTCTATCGGCTGCGGCTGACTGACGGGACCCTCGGCGGGAACATCTGCCCACTGCCCTACGAGAGCTTGTCCCAGATCCCAGGCTTCGAGCAGGGATCCGACCTGTCGATGTGGGAAGAAGAAATCGAGGTGCCGTACGTGTTTAACCGTCTACTCGTGTACAAGTCCGACATTGTGCACTCGGCCACTGCGTACTTCGGCTGGAACCACGAGCTGGGCTCGAAGCGGATCGCGGTGGTCTTCTTCTGGAAGACGGTGTCGTGATGATCGACCTGCGCAGTGACACGGTGACCAAGCCCTCGCCCGCCATGCGCGAGGCGATGGCGCAAGCGGAGGTCGGCGACGACGTCTTCGGCGAGGACCCGACTGTCAACCGGTTACAGGAGGTGGCGGCCCGCCTGCTCGGGAAGGAGGCGGCGCTGTTCGTGCCCTCCGGTACCATGGGCAACCAGCTCTGCGTCCGGTTGCACACCAGGCCGGGCGATGAGATCATCGTCGAGGCCGGCGCGCACGTGGTGCGCTACGAAAGTGGCGCGGCGGCGGGCCTCTCCGGTGTCCAGACCCATTGGCTCCCCGGGACCCGCGGAATACTAGAGGCCGACCAGATCGAAGCGGCCATCCGTCCGCCCGACTATCACAACCCGCCGACGACCCTGATCTGCCTGGAGAACACCCACAACCGCGGCGGCGGGACGATCTATCCACTCGAGACGACCAAGGCCATTCGGAAGGTAGCTGAAGCGCGGGGCATCGCCATGCACCTGGACGGGGCCCGGTTGTTCAACGCGGTCGTGGTGACCGGCGTCCCTGCGGCCGAGTACGCGCGGCACTTCGAGACGGTGACATTCTGCCTATCGAAAGGACTCGGGGCTCCGGTCGGCTCGCTGATCTGCGCGGACCGGGAGCGCGTGGTGAAGCTACGCCGGCTGCGGAAGATGTTCGGGGGCGGGATGCGGCAGGCCGGGATCCTCGCGGCGGCGGGCCTCTACGCGCTCGAGCACAACATCGCGCGCCTGGCCGAGGACCACGCCCACGCGAAACGGCTGGCGGAAGCCCTGGCGGGGCTGCCCGGCGTCCGGATCAACCCGGCACACGTCGAGACCAACATCGTCGTATTCGACATCAGCGAGACGCGCCGCACGGCCGACGAGGTGCTGGCACTGCTCAAGGCCGAGGGGCTGCTGCTCGTGCCCTTCAGCCCGACCACGCTCCGCGCGGTGACACACTTGGACGTCTCGCGTGATCAGATCGCGCAGGCCTGCGCCATCCTGAAAAAAGTGTTTTCGAAACTAGCCGCCTGACTACCTACAACACCGGCCTTCCAGGTTTTCTCTCTTCCACGTCTCAAAATAGCGCTCGGTCTTGCAATCTGCTCGGCCCAGCACAATGACCGTCAAAATACCGGTCGCGCCGTAGTCCGCTGCTTCACCGGGCGCATCCTTGACTACCTCAGTCCCTGTCCACTCCCAGTTCCCGATCATGTTCTTTAACGGAAGCTTCCCCTCTTTTGTCTGCTCGCACGCCGTTCGCCATTCGGCAGCGTCACAGCGCCGTTTGCCTTTCATCGCGCAGGCCTGCACCGATTTTCGATAATCGGAGGTATAGGAGCGATCGATTTCAATGCAGAACCCGCCCCGCTCGGCGCCCACACCGATCATGCCCTCCGGACAATTCGTCGGCGCGCTCGTGGAGATGGCCTGCTTGCCGCTGTCCCGCCGCGACGGCCCGCTTCCTCCGATTTGAAATTCGGTCACCTTGAATTTGGCCGTGGTGCCCCCGATCGGGGTCGTCACTTCCATAACGAGCTCGCCCGGTGGCACGCTCGCTGAGATGGACAGCGGGATGTCCAGTGACTTGGCCTTCCCGGCATAAGGTTTCACGTCGATGCCGGGCACGTTGAATTTCACGCTCGCCCCGACAAGGTTTTCCCCTTTCAACTTGAGCACGGTAGAGGTGCCGGCAGGAATCGCGTCGGGCGTGACCTCGGTGATCCTGGGCTGCATCTTCTCGCGGGTCCCGCGCGTCACAGAGATGGTAATATCCGTGCCGGGCCTGCTTTCGAACATGGAAACGATGCCGTCGTCGTCGATCGTGTAGATGACCACCCCGGCTTCATCGGTGAAACGCTGAAAGGCGGCCACGGACAGAACAGCCGCCCATGCCTGCGCCAGAACCAATGCCGCCAGGAAAACCTTCCGACGATGCCGCATCGTTGGCGACGGCGCTCACGCGCGCACGTAGATGGGGTTGGAGAAGATCCAGGGACGCCAGCGGTCCACGACCCACAGCGACACCTCGATCCGATAGACCCCCGGCCGGTCCACTTGATGGAGGAGCTCGCGCCCCTCTTGCCGGCGGATCGGGACCCCGTCGCGCAGGAGCTCCACGGCGCCCGGTACCGGACATTGCGCTGCCAGGACGAGTCCGTCCTGGAGCGGAACATCATCGCCCATCAGGCCGACCACCGGCCCTCCGTCCCTTACATGAGCCGCGAACCGAAAGCCGGCCGCGTCGGCCAGGAGATTGAAGGAAACAAAGCAGCGCCCCGCGCGAAGCGCGCTCATTAGATTTCCGGTCGTCAGCGGGGGCGCGAGGGGACGGAGACTCTCTGCGACCCCGAGCGGGGCCAGAATATGCGTGTTCACGGCCCTGAAGATCAACGCATACGGGTCAGCCTGCCGACCAAACACCTGCAGATTCTGGTGCGCATCGTTGCCCGCCAGTCCGATGAACCGCCGTGTCTTCGTGAAGCGGTCCCACTCGACGAGATTCCAATTGGACCGCTCGACAATGAGCGACAGGAGGATCTCATCCTGATACTCGTCGTAGTCCATGAAGAATTTCAGGAGAAAGCGAGGAACGTCCACTCGACGGTCCCGGACCGTATCGGCGAGATCGCAAATTTCGAGCCCGTCGGCGTACCGAAAGTAGCTCTGGTTCAGCAGGCCACGCGGATGAGCGATGATGGCCAGCGCGCCTTGAGACCGGAGCCCCTTAAAGAGCTCCTCCAAGTCCCATTCCCCGTCCGGGCCCGGGACGAGCGGACTGCGAAGCCCAATGGCCAGCACACTGGCGCAGCGGCGTGTCAGTGCCCCCTGTCGCGTGCATCCCAGGGGGATCTCGACCCCGCGCACCACCAACAGCGAGCCCCGGCGGCCGTCCAGGCCTTCCGTAAAGATCCGGGGCGTGTAGTGATCGGTCGTGACGAGAAACTCGAGTTTGGCGGAGCCGGCGGCCTTGAGGATCTCCTCGACCGTGCCGGTGCTGTCATGCGACAGCTCGGTGTGGGCATGAACGACGCCGCGGAACTCCCGGTGGCCTTCGAACGGCGGCGGCGCGATCCGCTGGCGCCGCAGCGCTTGGAGCGCTTCGCGGATCGCCCCAACGGAAGGCGTCGACGAGCACCCGCCGATGGCAGGAATGAAAGTCCCCAGGCCGGCGGCGAGCATTGCCTGGAAGAATCGACGGCGGGTCCACACGGGACAAGACGCTACCAGATCAGGCGGGTCTGGTACAATACCCGTCGCCATGTCAACGACGCCTTCTCTGCCTCCCAGCAAGCTCCGCAGCCGGCTGGAGGCGGATTTCCGGCAACGCGTGACGCTGCTCTACAGTTCCTTGCAGATCACTCCACCCTATCACAGCGTGGAGAAAGCCGTGCTGGCCCTGCGCGATAGGCTTACGGCCCTGCCTGAGCCTACCCTGCGCGCGGCCGCCACCGACCCGGCTTCCCAGAACGCCCTTTTCACACAGGTCTTCATTGACTCCGGCCTGGCGAAAAAGAACCGAGGCATCATCAGCAGGCTGTTGGCCGACCGCCCCGAGCTCCTTGCCCCCGAGTGCCAACCCTTCGCGGACGCGCTCCGTCGGTAGGGGTCTGCGCCCCTACAACGCCACTATCGTCTTGAATTCATCGTACAGTGCCATCAGCCGTTTGTCCTCCAACCGATAGGCGGCGACCACAACCACGAGGCCAAACAGACACACCAGCAGTCCCAGTCCGCTTAAAGCGACGCCCAGAAAGGCGCCGCTGGCGGAAGACAGCCCACCGGCGAGGGCATACGCCACGAGGTAGACCAGTGTCCCGCCCGCGACCGTGAGGAACCAGGCCCCGGTCAACAGGGCCGACGACCACGGCATCCGTTTAGTCAGCGTCACCGGCGCGCGTTCGTCCAGGGCCGCGTAATGCACGAACCCGTTCAGCGGCCAGGCCGTGCGGAGGGCGATCCCGAACCGCTTGTGGTCGGGCAGGAGCTGGACAGCGCGGTGCTCCGGGACGAGCCGCGCCCACCCTCGCGGCAATTGCAGCAGGCCCGCGGCATCGAAGCGGTCGCGCCGCACCACCAACGGGTCCTCGCGCCGTCCGACCACCACCCCGTAGCGAACGGAGGGGGGCGACTTCCGGTTGAACGCCATCCAGTCCGCCACGATCAAGCCAAGGATCAGCACCGCGCCGAGGAGAAAGGCCGCATGCATGAGTCGGCAGAGTAGCACAACCCTCTTGCATCGGTCATCAGATGAGTATAGAAATGAGGCTCGATGATCGAGCACGATAGCGGCCTGCGCGTGCAGGGAATGGCCCTCTGGCTGGACGCCACTCGGTCCCGCGATCGGTGCTTCGTCTCGCACGCCCACAGCGACCACGCCATCCGCCATCGCCGGATCATCGCCTCGCCACAGACCGCCCGGCTGTACGAACATCGCCTGGGCCGCACACTCGCGGAGACGCACGCGTTCCACGCCCCGTTCGAAGTGGACGGCGCGCGCTGCCGGCTCCTGCCGGCCGGGCACATCCTGGGCTCCTCGCAGATCCTCATTGAGTACGAGGGCCGGCGGATTGTGTACACGGGCGATTGCCGGATGCGGCAGGGTCTCACGGCGGAGCCGATCGCCGTGGAGCCCTGCGACGTCCTCGTGATGGAATGTACGTTTGGAAGACCGCATTACGTGTTTCCGGAGCCGGCCGAGGTGGCGCGGCGGCTCTGCCGCTTCATCGAGGGGACCTGGGACGAGGGGCGTACCCCGGTGCTACTGGCCTACGCGCTGGGCAAGGGACAGGAGGCCATGAAGCTCCTGGGCGACCGCGGGTACAGCTGCGCGGTGGCCGAGCCGATCTTCCGCATCGCGCGCATCTACGAAGAATACGGCGTGCGGTTCGGCCGGTACGAGCTCCTGGACCCGACGCTCGGGGCAGAGGGCGTGCGCGGCCAAGTGGTCATCCTGCCGCCGCACCTGCGGCGCTCGCAGATCCTCGAAGACATTGGCCCCTGCCGCACGGCCATGCTGACCGGCTGGGCGATGGACCGCAACTGCCGCTTCCGCTACCGGGTGGACGAGGCCATTCCGCTCTCGGACCACGCCGACTTTCAGGAGCTCCTCGCGCTCGCCCGCCAAGCCGCTCCGAATAAGGTCTACACCGTGCACGGATCCCCGGAATTCGCCAAGCATCTGCGCCTCCTGGGATACGACGCCGTCCACCTCGGCCCATAACACCTTGACAAGCCTGTCTTGTTTGGCTAGAGTGAGGCCGTTTTGCTCTCGGAACCGTCCGTTCGAGCCGCGAGTCCCTGGCACACGGAAGCGTCGGCCTGCAACACGAGCGATCGGACCAAGAAGTTCGCTGATTAGAGCTTCGAGGTGTTATGGACACGGCGAAAGTCGAACGGGTCTACACCAGCTACGCGAAAGTCTACGACCATATCTTCGGTAAGATCTTCCATGACGGGCGCGAGCATGCGGTCCGCCTCCTGAACCTTTCCCCGGGCGAGAGCGTGCTCGAGGTGGGCGTGGGAACAGGCCTGGCCCTGCCGTGCTACCCGCGAACCTGCGAGGTGGTCGGGATCGATCTCTCGGCGGGCATGTTGGCCAGGTGCCGGCAACGGGTCCAGGAGCTCGGGCTCGCGCATGTGACCTTGCACCGCATGGACGCCTCGGCGATGGAATTCCCGGACGACAGTTTCGACGCCGTGATGGCCGCCTACGTGGTCACGGCGGTGCCCGATTACCGGATGGCGATGCAGGAGATGGTGCGGGTCTGCAAGCCGGGTGGGCGCATCATCATCTTGAATCACTTCAGCAACGGCAACCCGATCATCAATACGATCGAGAAGGTGCTCTCGCCCTTCTGCAAGCAGTTGGGCTGGCGAACCGACCTCTCTCTCGCGACGGTCCTGGACGGCACCCGCCTCACCGTGATCCACAAGCAGAAGGTCAACCCCCTCCGCTTCTGGCACCTCGTCAAGTGCGTGAACGAGAAGGCGTCGAACGGCAACGGCCACAGCGCGTAATCAGTTAAACGGCGGGTCAGCAGCCGGAGGCGACAGAACCCGTTTTTGAAGTTTAGTGCGCGCGCTGTTTTGCGCGCTCGGCGACCTTCTTGCGCAGGCGAGCCTTCTCGAGACTGGTGAGCGCGGCTTCCATGTCGTCGCGTGAGCCGCCCGCCGCCACCTTGGCCTCGGCTTCCAGCACCTTGGCTTGGGCGCGCTCAATATCGATGTCCTCGGCCTTCTCGGCGACTTCCGCCAGCACGGTGACGCGTGTCGGCGTCACGTCCACGAAGCCCCACATGATCGAGAAGTAATCGCGCTCTTCCCCGATCCGGTACTGCAGCTCACCGACTCGCAGGGCGGAGAGAAACTGGCAGTGTCCCGGCAGGACGCCGAAGTCCCCGTCGGCGCCCGGACAGATGACCTCATCGACCTCCTTGCTGAGAAGGAGCTTGTCGGGTGTGACAATCTCGAGGAGAATTTTGCTCATGACCCCTTCTTCAGGCGCTCGGCCTTCTCAAGCACCTCTTCGATCCCGCCGACCATGTAGAACGCCTGCTCCGGCAGGTCGTCGTACTTTCCTTCGATGACTTCCTTGAAGCTGCGGACCGTGTCGGACAGCTTCACGTACTTCCCCTTGGTGCCTGTGAAGGCTTCGGCCACGTTGAACGGCTGGGAGAGGAACTTCTGGATCTTGCGCGCGCGGGACACCGTGAGCTTGTCGTCCTCAGACAGCTCGTCCATGCCCAGGATCGCGATGATGTCCTGGAGGTCCTTGTACCGCTGGAGAATGGCTTGGACCCCGCGAGCGACGTTGTAGTGCTCCTCGCCCACGATCTGCGGGTCGAGGATGCGCGAAGTGGAGTCCAACGGGTCCACCGCGGGATAGATGCCCAGCTCGGCCAGTTGCCGCGACAGCACGGTGGTCGCGTCCAGGTGCGCGAACGCCGTGGCCGGCGCCGGGTCGGTGAGGTCGTCGGCCGGCACGTAGATGGCCTGCACCGAGGTGATCGAGCCCTTCTTGGTGGAGGTGATGCGCTCCTGAAGCTCGCCCATCTCCGTGCCGAGGGTCGGCTGGTAGCCCACCGCCGACGGCATGCGGCCCAGCAAAGCCGACACCTCGGAGCCAGCCTGGGTAAAGCGGAAGATGTTGTCGATGAAGAGGAGCACGTCCTGTCCTTCCTCGTCGCGGAAGTATTCGGCCACGGTCAGGCCCGACAGGCCAACGCGCAGGCGCGCACCGGGCGGCTCGTTCATCTGCCCGTACACGAGGGAGGTCTTGTTGATGACGCCGGACTCGCTCATCTCGAGGTAGAGGTCATTGCCTTCGCGGGTCCGCTCGCCCACGCCGGCGAAGACCGAGAATCCGCCGTGATGGGTCGCGATGTTGTGGATCAGCTCCATGATGATGACGGTCTTGCCCACGCCGGCGCCGCCGAAGAGGCCCACCTTCCCGCCCTTGGAGTACGGCTCGAGCAGGTCCACGACCTTGATGCCGGTCTCCAGCACCTCGGTCTTTGTCTCCTGTTCCAGTAGGGCTGGCGCGGGGCGATGAATGGGCAGCGTCTTCTTGGCCTTGACCGGCCCCTTGCCGTCAATCGGCTCGCCCAGCACGTTGAGCAGACGGCCGAGCGTCTCGCGGCCGACCGGCATCGAGATGGGCGCGCCGGTGTCGACGACCTCCATCCCGCGGACCAGTCCGTCGGTGCTGGACATGGCGACGGTCCGCACGCGGTTCTCGCCCAGGTGCTGGGCCACCTCCAGCGTGAGGCGGATCTCCGGACGGCCGGTCTTCTGATCCTCCGGCGCCTCGACTCGCAACGCGTGATAGATCTCCGGCAGTTCCCCTTTGGGAAATTCCGCATCCACGACCGGTCCGATCACCTGGACGACTCTTCCCTTCGCCACTGTGCCCTCCGTTACTTCAGCGCCTCGGCCCCGCCGACGATGTCCATCAATTCCTTGGTGATGGCCGCTTGCCGGGTCTTGTTGTAGTAGAGCGTCAATTTCTGGATCAATTCGCCCGCGTTGCGGGTCGCCCCGTCCATCGCGGCCATCCGCGCGCCCAGCTCGGCCGCCGCCGATTCCATCAGGGCGTGGAACGTCTGGACCTCGATGTGCTTGGGCAGCAGGGCTTTGAGCAGCTCCTCCTCGTCCGGCTCGAAGAGATACCCGCCGCCGAGCTTCTCCGCCTGCTGGTCGAGCGATTCGATGGGCAGCAGTTTCTCGACGACGACCCGCTGCTGGATCACGGACTTGAACTCGTTGTACACGATGTGCAGTTCGTCGAACGTCCCGCTCCGTCCCGCTCGTGAACTGCTGCACGATGTCGCCGCCGATGTCCAGGGCATGCTCGTAGGAGAGGCGGTCGAAGACGCCGACCCACTCCTGGCGTTTAGCCCACGGGCGGCGGCGGAAGAAGTCCCGCCCCTTGCGCCCCACCACGCTGACCGTGACGGTGCAGCCAGCCTCCTGTTTCTGCCGGAGGAACTCGACCGCCTTGCGCAGGATGTTCGTGTTGAACGCCCCGCAGAGCCCGCGGTCGGACGTGATCACCAGCAGCTCGATCCGGTTCCCGGCGGACTTGCGCAGCAGCGGGTGGGCCTGCCGGTTCGCGCGGCTGGCCAGGCTGCCGAGCACCACCGCCATCTTCTTCGCGTAGGGCCGCGCGGCGAGAATGCGCTCCTGCGCGCGCTTGAGCTTCGCCGCGGCCACCATCTTCATGGCCTTGGTGATCTTCTGCGTGTTCTTGATGGAGCCAATCTTGCGCCGCAGGCCCTGTAAGCTCGGCATGATTGTCCCCGGGCGGGGTTAAACCCCGCCCCTACCGTAGGGGAGGGCTTCATGCCCTCCCGCAATCGTCATGTTTTTATAAGGTAGCCCAGTTTGCTCTTGAACTTCGTCAGCATGTTGCGCAGGTCGGTCGTGAGCTCGTCGTCCAGCTTCCCTTTGGCAACGATGTCGCGCTGGATCTTCGGATGTTCGCGCGTGACGTAGGCCAGGAGCTCCTCCTCGAACTGGCGGACCCGGTTCACCGGCACGTCATCCAAGTAGCCGTTGGTCCCCGCGAAGATGCTGATCACCTGGTTCTCCACCGGCATCGGCTGGTACTGCCCCTGCTTGAGCAATTCCACCATGCGCTGGCCGCGGGCCAACTGGGCCTGCGTCGCCTTGTCGAGCTCGCTGCCGAACTGGGCGAACGCGGCCATCTCGCGGTACTGCGCGAGGTCCAAACGGAGCGAGCCGGCCACGGCCTTCATCGCCTTGATCTGCGCCGACCCGCCGACACGGGAGACGGACAGGCCCACGTTGATGGCCGGCCGGATGCCAGAGTAGAAAAGGTCGCTCCCCAGGTAGATCTGCCCGTCGGTGATCGAGATGACGTTCGTGGAAATGTACGCCGACACGTCGCCGGCCTGGGTCTCGATGATCGGCAGGGCCGTGAGGCTGCCGCCGCCCTTCTCCTTGCTGAACTTCGCCGCCCGCTCCAGGAGCCGGGAGTGCAGGTAGAACACGTCGCCCGGGTACGCCTCGCGGCCCGGCGGGCGCCGCAGCAGCAGCGAGAGCTGCCGGTACGCCGTCGCATGCTTCGACAGGTCATCGTAGATGATCAGGGCGTGCCGGCCCGTGTCGCGGAAATACTCGCCCATCGACACGCCGGCGTAGGGGGCGAGGTACTGCAACGAGGCCGGGTCGCTGGCCGTGGCGGAGACGATGATGCTGTACGCCATGGCCCCGGACTCTTCGAGTATCTTGATGACGCGCGCCACCGTGGAGCGCTTCTGGCCGATGGCGACGTAGATGCAGATGACGTTCTGGCCCTTCTGGTTGATGATGGTGTCCACGGCGATGGCGGTCTTGCCGGTCTGCCGGTCACCGATGATCAGCTCCCGCTGGCCACGCCCGATGGGGATCATCGCGTCGATGGCCTTGATCCCGGTCTGCAGCGGCTCGCGCACAGGCTGGCGCTCGATCACCCCGGGCGCCCTGACCTCCACCCGCCGGAACTCCTTGGCCTCAATCGGCCCCTTCCCGTCCAGCGGGGTGCCGATCGAGTCCACGACCCGCCCGACGACGGCCTCCCCGACGGGGACTTCCGCAATCCGGCCCGTCCTTTTGACGAGATCCCCCTCCTTGATATGCTCGTCGGAGCCCAGGATCACCGCGCCGACGTTGTCCTCTTCCAGGTTCAGCGCGATCCCCTTGAGCCCGCCGGGAAACTCCAGCAACTCGCCGGCCATCGCCCCGTCCAGCCCGTAGACCTTGGCGATGCTGTCCCCGACCTGGAGCACGGAGCCGACTTCGGCCACGTCTACCTGCTTCTCGAAGGACTTCACCTGATCTCGGATGATTGAACTGATCTCTTCCGCTTTGATCTGCATGCGCGCTGCTCCTTGGGCTATGGCGTGCGGTTATGCTCGTGTGAGGATGGATCGCAGACGTTCGAGTTGCCCGCGGACCGTTCCGTCGTACACCCGGCTGCCGAAGCGAATCTCCAGCCCGCTGATCACGCCGGGATCGACTTGGACCGCCAAGTCGACCTGGCTGCGCGTCACCTGCTCGAGCCGCTTCCGGATCGCGGCTCGTTGCGCGTTGGAAAGCGGCCGGGCGGCTACGACCTGGACGGCCTTGCGATTAGAGGCCTGGTCGGCGAGCTTGCCGAAGGCGTCGCTGATCTCCCGGATGAAGACGATCCGGTTCTTGCGGACGACGTGGGCGAGGAACCGGCTGGTGATCGGCGGGCACCCGGCCTTAGCCGCCACCTGATTGACGACAGCGGCCTTCTCTTCCTTGGTAAAGACCGGACTCAACAGCAGGGCGCGGAACTCGCGGGAGGTGGCGAAGGCTTCGGCCAACAGACGGAGCGCCGCGGCGGTCGGCCCGATCCCAGACGGATCCTGCAAGTCGAACAGGGCCTTCGCGTATCGCCGTGCAACCGCCGTCTGGACCACTGGTCAGCAACCGCCTTGCTGGTGTTGGTTCGTGCTGGCAGGCTCACTCAAGGGAGGCGCACCGTAACACGAAAGCCCAATGCTGTCAAGCAGTTCGCCCTGTTTCAATCCGCGCGACGCCCGGCTTCGATGATCCCGCCGCCCAGCACCCGGTCTCCCTGGTAAAAGACCGCAGACTGCCCCGGGCTGAGGGCCCGCTGAGGCGAGTCAAACTCGACGCACAGCCGCCCGTCCGGCAGCGGCCAGATCGTGGCCGGAGCCGCCGGGCTCGCGTAGCGGACCTTGACCTCGGCGCGAACCGGTTCGGCCAGCCCATCCATGCTCAGCAGGTTGAGATCGCCGACGAGGCAGGCGGCCTCCAGCAGATCTTCCTCCGGACCTACCACGACGGTATTACTCGCTGCGTTCACGCGCACGACGTAGAGGCGCTGGGCCGCCGCGAGCCCAAGCCCGCGTCGCTGGCCCGGAGTATAGAACGGCACTCCGCGATGCATGCCCAACACCGTCCCATCCGTGCCGACGAACGGCCCAGGTCGTGCGGCCTGCGGGGCTTGCTCCACGAGGAAACTGCGATAGTCGCCCTTCGTCACGAAACAGATCTCCTGGCTCTCCTTGACCTCGTCCGCCGGCAACCCGATCGCTTCCGCCTTGGGCCATACGTCCTCCTTGCGCATGCCGCCGACGGGAAAGAGGATGCGGGGCAGCCACGCTCGGTTCAGGCGGTACAGGAAATAGCTCTGGTCCTTCCGGGGATCCCCTCCCTTATGCAAGTGCGGTCGCCCCGTGTCGTCCGGCAGGAGCCGCGCGTAGTGGCCGGTGGCAACGTAGTCCGCCCCCAGGTCCCATGCGGCCTCCATGAGGCATCCGAACTTCACCCGCTCGTTGCACCGCACGCAGGGGTTCGGCGTCAGGCCCGCCACGTAGCCGTCGATGAAGTCCTGCACGACCGCCGAGCGGAAGCGATCGCGGATGTCGCAAACCTGATGCGGAATGCCCAACTGCTGGGCCACAAAGCGGGCGATCCCGATCTTGCAACAGCCCCGCTCCTGCCACTTCTTGGAGGTCGTCGCATCGTCCTCGGGCTCCCAGGTCTGCAGCGTGACTCCTTGGACTTGATAGCCCTGCTCCACAAGGATCGCCGCGGCGACAGCGCTGTCCACCCCGCCCGACATACCGACCACGACCGTCTTCTTCATCGTTGCAAAGCCTCGCCCCGTTGTGAGACGCGGACCTTCGCCGCGTGCGGCGCGGCCTCTCGGGGCTCTTCCACGCCTTTACTCTTGGCTCCCCCCTCCGCCTCGCAGTTCCCGTGCAGCTGCACTCCCTCTTCTACTTTCAGCTGGGGCGTCTTCAGTTCCCCGTTCAGCGCAGCGGACGGGAGGAGGTGTACCCGTTCGGTCGCCGTCACGTTCCCGTTGATCGTCCCGCTGCTGACGATCGTTCCGGCGCTGATGTCGCCCTCAATCACCGCATGCTCGCCGAGGATCACAGTGCCCTTCGAATAGATGGCGCCGGACACCATGCCGTCGATGCGGACCGTGCCCTCGAAGGTCAAGGTTCCCTTGAACTCAAACCCGCGCGCCAGAAAGGTGAACGTCTCCTCTCCGGCCATTGCGAGCTCTTTGTGCTTGCTGGTCGATCCGAACATGCTGTCCAAAAGCCCGCCTCAGGCGCCGCGCACCCGCGCGACGCCGGTCAGTTGCTGTTGCTGGGCCGCCTCGCGCGCCCCGTCCAGGGCCCTGACCTCTCCCCGCCCTTCCGCATCGCACATCCCGTGCAAGCGGACCCCTTCCTCGACGGAGAGCAAGGGGGTCTTGATGGTGCCCGTCACGACCCCGGTGGCCAGGAGTTGGACCTTCTCGGCGGCGACGATGTTCCCGCTGATCTGACCCCCGCAGACGACGACATCGGCGTTGATGTCCCCTTCGATAACCGCATGCTCGCCGACCATCAGCGTGCCTTTCGTATGGATTTCCCCTTGCAGCCGGCCATCAATTCGGATCGTCCCCTCGAAGTGGATGATCCCCTTGAACTGCGCCCCCCTGCCGAGGAAAGTGAACGACTCGTCGCCGTCCATTGTGTACAGGTTGTCCTTGTCGTGTTTTGACCACATAAGTGTTCCCGCTCCTCCCTAGCCCACCGTCTTCATCGTGGCGCTGACGCGAATAGGCGTGACAGAACCGCCAGCGGGCGCTCTGCTCACCTCAGGCTGCTCCACTTTTTTGGCCATCTCGAGGCTCCCGTTAAAGAGCACACCTTCTTCGATCGAGAGCAACGGCGTCTTGACCGACCCATTCAAGGCGGCCGGCGCCAGCAGCCTAACCTTGCCGGACGCGACGATGTCACCGGTGATCTTGCCGCGGCTGATCACTGTGCCAGCGGTCACCTGGGCTGTGATGACCGCAGCCTCCCCCACGACCAACACCCCCTCCGTGTGGATTTCCCCTTCCAGCCGGCCATCGATGCGGACCGTCCCATCGTACGTGATCACGCCTTTGAACTCCACCCCGTGCCCCACAAAGGCGATCACTTCGTCTTCTCCGGCCCCGGAGGACTGTTCCTCCATCTCCTCATCCAGCTTCTCCGTCATCTCATCCCTTCTCCACATTGTAGGATCTCCTTAAATTATAATACTTGTTTAGTATACCTTATGTTGCTATCCCATAATCAGATCGATGACTCGCTCCAGATCAGCCGGCGAATAATACTCGATGACGATCTTCCCTCCTGTTTTCCCCTCGATCAGCCGCACCTTGGTGCCCAGCCGCCGCGTCATCCGCTCCTCGATCTCGCTGGGACGGCGTCCCTTGCGCGCTTGGGCCGAGCGGCCTGCGCGGTGGTTGGACCGCACCAACCGTTCGAGGTCCCGCACCGACAGTCGTTCCGTCACGGCACGCCGTCCCAGGCGAACCTGCTGGTCCGGATCAGAAACCGCCAGCAGGACCTTCGCGTGCCCCAGGGACAACTGGTCGTTCTCGACCCATACCTGCACCTCCGATTGGAGCGACAGGAGCCGCACGGTGTTGGCGATCGACGAGCGCTCCTTGCCGAGTTGCTTGGCGACCGCCTCCTGCGTGAGCCCGAACTCCTTGATGAGGCGCTGGTAGGCCCGGGCTGCCTCCAGCGGATTGAGATCCTTGCGCTGGAGGTTTTCGATCAGCGCCATCTCCATCGCCTCGGCATCCGTGGCCAGACGAACGATGGCCGGAATTTTTTTCAGGCCCGCGAGCTTGGCCGCGCGCCAGCGGCGCTCGCCAGCGATCAACTCGTAGCCGCCGTCCCCCAGACGCCGCACTAGGACGGGCTGCAGCACGCCTTTCACCTTGACCGAGTTGGCCAGCTCTTCGAGCTCGGCCGCGTTGATGGCGCGGCGCGGCTGAAAGGGGTTAGGCGAAACGAGGGAGAGCGGGATCTCCTCGATTTCATCCCGTCCCCCGGTGGCGACGGGAATCAGCGTTTGCAGGCCTCTACCGAGCGCCTTTTTTTGCATGGGCCAGGACTTCCTTGGCCAGGCTCAGGTACGCCTGCGCCCCGGAGGATGCGACGTCGTACATGAGCACCGGCGCTCCGTGGCTGGGCGCCTCCGCCAGCCTGACGTTGCGGGGGATGACGGTCTTGAACATCGTATCAGAGAAATGCTTACGTATCTCCTCGGCCACCTGCCAGTGGAGGTTGTTCCTCCCGTCGAACAGGGTCAGGAGGATGCCTTCGATGACCAGCGCCTTATTCAAGGACCGGCGCACCATCTCGACGGTCTGCATCAACCGCCCGAGCCCCTCCATCGCGTAGAACTCGCACTGGACAGGGACCAGCACGCTATGGGCTGCGACCAGAGCGTTCACGGTCAAGAGCCCCAGCGCCGGCGGGCAATCCACCAGCACGAATTCATATTGGCTGGCCGCATCCCCCAGGGCGTGTCGGAGAATTAACTCCCGGTTTTCCACCGGCGTCAGCTCGACTTCTGCCGCAGCCAGGTCCGCCTCGGAGGGGACCACGTCAAGCCGAGGGACGGCTGCCTTCACGAGCACTTCCGAGACCTTCCGGCCTCGGACCATGACGTCGTACGTCGACAGCGCGATGCCCTCCAAGTCGATCCCTACGCCGCTCGTAGCGTTGGCTTGCGGGTCCAGGTCCACCAGGAGGACGGTCCGTTCCGCCACCGCCAAGGACGCCGCCAAGTTGATGGCGGTCGTGGTCTTGCCGACCCCGCCCTTTTGATTGGCAATGGCGATAATCCGCCCCATCGAGGAGGCCCATGCTAGCAATTGGGCGCGAAGGTGTCAACGAAACGGCACTGTTCCACGTGGAACAGTGTGGGAAGCGACAAAACATCAAAGCTGGTCCTGTCGCCGAATTACCGGGGCACCCGTTGCTATGGAGCGGGTCCTGCTGCCGACCCACCCGGATGTGCTCATGCGGCTTCCCCGTCGAAGCCCCGCAGATTCGGGTGTGCCGCCTTGCGCTCCGCCCGGGTCCCGCTCGGCATCTCCCGCTCCCTGCAATGGGTCACCAGCTCAGGCAGCTCCCCTGTCGCAGCCCCGCAGACTCAGGCGTGCCGCCTTCCGCTCCGCCCGGGTCCCATTCGGCGCCACCCTCAAGAAAGAAACGATACGTCTCGTCTGATTAGCTTCCTGGGGAGGGAGCGAGGAGGGTGAGGGTGCGGGGATCGTTCGTGAAGGGGAGCGTGAAGGATTCTTGCCGGATGAGCCGGTACCCAGGCGGGACGGCCTCCAGGGGGCTGGCTCGAAACAGCAGCACCGTGCCATTGGGGGCCAGCAACCGGGGCGATTCGGCTAACAGCAGTCCCGGGTTCAAAGCCCGGGTCGTCACGAGGTCAAACGGCCCAGCCTGGCCCGCTGGGAGGTCCTCGATCCGGATGATCAAGACCGCTACGCCGGTCACCCCCAAAAGGCCGATCATATGGTGGAGAAAGGCCGCTTTCCGCTGGGAGGGTTCGAGCAGCGTGACCGCCAACTCTGGAGCGTGAAGTTTCAGCACCAGCCCGGGAAACCCCGCGCCCGTGCCCACATCCAAGACGCGGAGCCCCGGACCCGGCCGGATCAGCCCAGGACCAACCTTGAGGACCTTGAAGGCGGCGAGCGAGTCGAGGAAGTGCTTGGTAATGATGTCGGCTTCCTCGGTCAGGCCGGAGAGGTTAACCTTGGCATTCCAGCGCACCAGTTCCTGGAGATAGAGGACCAGTCTGGCGACGGTATGGGGGGACAGGGGAACGCCCAGCTGGAGTCCGCCCTCCATCAGGGCTGAAGCCGGCGAAGGCGCCTGGTCCGGAGCCGGTGGGCTAGGGGGCATGTTCCACGTGGAACAACAGCCAGGAGTATTCGTGGATGCCGTAGCGAGGCGGTCGAGACCAAAGCCTGCCGGGGCTTCTCACAAGTGAGGACGACGCAGGCGTACTCCCTGGAGTACGTCGAGGAGGCCGAGCGAGAAAAGCCCCGCCGGGCGAGAGGATCGGACGACGTAGTAGGTATCTCACGGATACTCCTGGCTGCGGCGACTAGGCGGCGCTGCGCCGGGAGCGCTCTAATGCGACTTGGAGGAGCGAGATGGCGGCAGGGGTCACCCCCTCGATCCGGGAGGCCTGCCCGACAGAATGGGGGCGGACTCTCTGGAGCTTCTCCAGGACTTCCCGCGAGAACCCCTTTACGGAAGTGTAGTTAAAATCAGGAGGGATTCTGCGTGACTCCAGCCGCTTGAAGTTATCCACATCATGGGATTGACGGTGGATATAACCCTCGTACTTGACCTGAATCTCGACCTCCTCACGGACGGCAGGGTCGGGGTGGCCGTTCACCTCGGCCAGTCCGATCACTGCTTCGTAGTCCAGCTCGGGACGCCGCAGGAGGCCCTCAAGTGTGATGGCAGCACCTAGGCTTTGCAGCCCCATGGCCTCGGCGCGAGCCAGGAACTCGGGGGTCAGCTTGGGGCGGATCTTTCGGAACTGCTCTCGCTCCCGGGCGATGGCATCCCGCTTCTCGCAGAACATCCGGTATCCGCCCTCCGGGATCAGCCCCAAACGGTAGCCGGTGTCTGTCAAGCGGAGGTCGGCATTATCCTGGCGTAAGAGCAGACGGTATTCGGCCCGCGAGGTGAACATGCGGTACGGTTCGCGGACGTCCTTGGTGATGAGATCGTCGATCAGCACCCCGATGTAGGCGTCCGAGCGGTCCAGGATGCAGGGGGCCTGGCCCCGGATCTTGAGAACGGCGTTGATGCCGGCCATGAGCCCCTGCGCGGCCGCCTCTTCATATCCCGACGTGCCGTTGATCTGCCCCGCGTGGAAGAGCCCTTCGACCCGCTTCGTCTCCATCGTAGGATGAAGCTGGCGCGGCGGGATGTAGTCATACTCCACGGCGTACCCCGGCTTGAGCATCCTGGCTCGCTCCAGGCCGGGGATGGTCTTCAGGAAGGCGGCTTGGACGTCCACCGGCAAGCTCGTCGAGATGCCGTTCGGGTAAAACTCATTCGTGTCGAGTCCCTCCGGTTCGATAAAGATCTGGTGGCGGGGCTTGTCGGCGAACCGCACCACCTTGTCCTCGATCGACGGGCAGTAGCGCGGGCCGGTGCCCTCGATCACGCCGGTGAACATCGGCGAGCGGTCCAAGTTGTCTTGGATGATGCGGTGCGTCTCGGCATTCGTGTACGTGAGGTGGCAGCAGACCTGCGGCATCGGGATCTGTTCCGTGCGGAACGAGAACGGCGTCGGCGGGTCGTCGCCCGGCTGCGGAGTCAGCACCGAGAAGGCGATGGTGTCCCGGTCCAGGCGGGGCGGGGTGCCGGTCTTGAGCCGCCCCACCTCGAAGCCGAACTCGCGCATGCAGTCGGAGAGGTGCTCGGCCGCGTCCTCACCGGCCCGTCCGGCAGGGAAGTGGTTTAACCCTACGTGAATTAAACCCTTAAGGAAAGTACCTGTAGTCAGGATGACGGCCGTGGCGGCGAGCCGGGCACCCGCGCCGGTGGCGACCCCGCTGACCCGCCCGCCGACCGTCTCGATCCGATCCACGGTCCCGCGGTAGATCGTGAGGTCCGGCTGCGCCCGCAGCGTGGCCTGCATCGCCAGCCGGTACTGCTTCTTGTCGCACTGCGCCCGCAGCGAGCGCACAGCCGGCCCGTTCCGCGTGTTGAGCATGCGGAACTGGATGCCGGTCTTGTCCGTGTTGCGGCCCATCTCGCCGCCCAGCGCGTCGATCTCCTTCACGAGGTGGCCCTTGGCGATGCCGCCGATCGCGGGATTGCAGGACATCTGCGCGATCTTGTCCTCCTCCATCGTGAGCAGGGCCGTGCGCGCACCCATGCGGGCCGCGGCCAGCGCGGCCTCGCAGCCGGCGTGGCCGCCGCCGACTACGATCACGTCGAAACGGTCGTCGTGCGCCCGGATGATCATTTCCCGATGCAGAACTCCTTGAAGATGCGGTCGAGGATGTCATCCGTCGTCGTCTCGCCGATGATTTCGCCGATCGCGTTGATGGCCACCCGTAGGTCCGCCGCGATGCACTCGGCCGCCATGTGCTGCTGGATCGACACAAGCGCCTGATCGAGCGAGGTCTTGGCTCGCTCCAGGGCCGAGCGGTGCCGCAAGTGGGTGATCAGCACGCCCTCGCTCGGCTCCAATCCCTGCCTGAGCACGGTGTCGCGGATCGCGTCCCGCAGCTCGTCCAGGCCGGCCCCCGTGGTCGCCGAAGTCCAGACGATCCGACGTGGCTCGACGAAACCCTTGAGGTCCGCGGGCTCCACGCGTGGTGTAAGGTCCGCCTTATTCACGACCAGCACCGCCGACTTCTCCTGAAGCAGCTCCAGCGTACGACGATCTTCAGGGTCGAGCGGCGCGCTCCCGTCGAGGACCGCCAAGACCAGCTCGGCGCGGGCCAGCGCGTCGTGCGTGCGGCGCACCCCTTCGCGCTCGACGACATCCTGGGCCTCCCGCAGGCCAGCCGTGTCCTGCAGGCGCACAGGGATGCCGCGCACATTGACGAACTCCTCCAGGACATCCCGCGTCGTGCCGGGGATCGGCGTCACGATCGCGCGGTCCGCCCTTGCCAGCGCGTTCAGCAGGCTGGACTTGCCCACGTTGGGCCGCCCGACCAGCGCGATGGTCACGCCTTCCCGCACGATGCGCCCGTCCTCGGCAGTCCGGATGAGCCGCTCGACGCGCTCGGCAACCCTTCCAACGCCAGCGGCCAGGGCCTGCGGCGAGATGAACGTGATGCCCTCGTCGGAAAAATCGATGCCGGCCTCGATCTCCACCAGGAGGCGCGTCAGGCCTTCACGGATCTGGCCGAGCTCGTCGGATAGGGCCCCCCGGAGTTGCTCCAGCGCGACCCGCAGGCCGGTCTGCGACCGGGCCTGGATCAGGTCTATGACCGCCTCGGCCTGCGCGAGGTCCAGCCGGCCATTGAGGAAGGCGCGCTTCGTGAACTCGCCCGGCTCGGCCAGTCGCGCGCCGCTGTGGATCAGCACCTCGAGCCCCAGACGGAGCACCAGGGGACCGCCGTGGCAATGGAACTCCACCACGTCCTCGCACGTGTAGCTGCGGGGCGCCTTCATGACGGCGACCAGGACCTCGTCGATGCGCTCGCCGGTGTCGGGCGTGCGCAGCTCGCCGTGGTGCAGCGTGTGGGTCTTGTAGTCGCGGACCGTCCGGCCTCCGGAGCCGACGAAGACCGCCGAGGCAATGTCGATGGCCTTTTCGCCGGACAGCCGGATGATGCCGATCCCGCCCTCACCAGGCGGAGTGGCAACCGCGCAGATCGTGTCACCGGCATTCATGGGAGGTCATTTGATAGCCGGAACCGCAGTCCTGGGCAGGAGGTACCGGTCCGTGATGACTTGCTGGGCGATCGTGAGTAAGTTGTTCGTCAACCAGTAGAGCACGAGCCCGGCCGGGAAAGTGATGAACAGGAACGTGAGGAACACCGGCAGCAGCAGCATGATCTGCGCCTGCTTGGGGTCCATGGTGGTCGGCTGGATCTTCTGCTGGATGAACATGGTGACCCCCATGAGGATCGGCAGGACGTAGTAAGGGTCCTGCACTGAGAGATCCTTCACCCACAGGATGAACGGCGCCTGCCTGAGCTCGATAGTCATGTACAGGATATTGAAGAGCGCGACGAACACAGGGATCTGGAAGAACATCGGCAGGCAGCCGCCGACCGGGTTCACCTTCCGCTCCTTGTAGAACTTCATGAGCTCCTTGTTGAGCCGCTCGCGGTCGTCGGCGTACTTCTTCTGCAGCGCCATCATCTCGGGCTGCACGGCCGCCATGTCCTTCATGGACTTGTAGCTCTTGTACGCGAGGGGGGCGAGCAGCAGCTTGATGAAGACCGTGATCAAGATGATCGCGACGCCGTAGTTGTGCGTGATCTCGTGGAGGTAGCGGATCGCGTAGAACAGCGGCTTGGCCACCGATCGCACGATGGACCAGCTCCCGTAGATGAACCAGCCGAAGTCGATCGTCTCCTCCAGTTCGAGCTTGAGGGCTGCCAGCGTATCGTATTCCTTGGGGCCGACAAAGAGCCGGTACTTGCTGAGCAGTGGCCCGGCGGTGGCCGGGGTGCGTAGGCCCACCGACACCAGCTTCTCGCCTTCCTTGCGCACGACGGCGATGCGGGTCCCGGGATCGGCCGGGATCACGGCCGCCAGGAAGTACTTGTCCTGCAATGCGGCCCAGGTCACCTGCCCCGCCCGGAGATCTTCCTTCTCCGGCGTGTCCTTGTTGAGCTTGCCGCTGATGTAGGAGGCCGGGCCGATAAAGCCGACGAAACCTTCCTGCCACTCATGGATCCCGAAGTTCGTGCCGAGCGACAGGGTGGTCGAGCTGGCCACACCGGCGGTCTCCATGACCAGGTCCACCAGGTAGCTGTCGTGGTGGAAGGTGAGCCGCTTGCTGACCCGCGCGCCGGTCTCCGGGTCCGTGTAGGAGAAGCCGATGTCGGCGGCGGGCTGGGCCACGGTGAGGGCGACGTCTTTGGCCGACACCGCATAGAGCCCTCGAGAGAGCCGCTCCTGGAGTTTGGCGTCCGGGACCTCCACGGTCAACGGGAGCGTGAACGACACATCCTTCGCCATGGCGGGCACGAGCTGGATGGGCTTGGGGTCCCTGGCATCGCTCGTCAGATACCGCTTGAGCTCCCAGCGCTTGATCACCCCGCCGCGGTTCGAGAGCACGACCTTGACGAGATCGGTCTCGACCGTCACCTCCTGTTCGCGCGCCTCAGTGGCCGGTGTCGGTACCCTGGCAGACGGGGCGGGGGTTGGCAGGAGCTGCGGGGAAGGCGGGGCGGGCGCCGTCACCGTGGCAGGGGCGGCGGTGTCCTTCTTCGGGGCAACGGCCCTGGGCGCCGCCGGAACCGGCCGTTTGGCGAGCCCTAGCTTCTCCAGCAAATACGGATAGAGCACGATGACGGCCATCGAAAGGACGAGGAAGAGGATGATGCGCCTTTCCACTGCTTCTCTTTCCTATTCTTCGGTTCCATTCCGCCTGTTCACGTTCAGACTCGTCGCAACAACGTGAGCAGAGTTACGGTCGGAGAGCGAAGCGTGGACTGGGTCGCAGCCCCCCGGATGAAACGGATGGCACTTGAGCAGGCGCCACGCCGCCAGGATGAGGCCCCATGCCAGACCATGGCGCACCAGCGACTCGCGCGCGTAAGTCGAGCACGTGGGCACGAATCGGCAGCAGGGCGGACCGAGCGGCGAGAGCCACCGCTGATACACGGCGATCAGAGCCACGACGAGTCGGGTCATTGGGTATCCCCTGGGGCCAGTAGCTTCGCCCGCGCCAAGAGCGCCTGCCAGCTTGCGCGCAGGTACTGGGCGGGCTCGGTCACGGACTCCCGTCTCGGCAAGATCAGCAGGTCCAGCCCGGCCGGCAGGCGGGGCAGGCTCAGGCGGGCCAGCTCCCGGAACCGTCGCTTGGAGCGGTTGCGCCACACCGCACCGCCCAGTTTCTTGCCCACCACCACCCCGACACGCGTGCGGTCCAAGGCGTTCCGGCGGTAGAGCAAGGTGAACAGCGGGCACGACACCCGCCTGCCTTCCTTGAGGACCAACCGGATCGCGGCGCTGTTACGAAGGAGATACTGGGAGCGGGCGGAGCGGGGCGAAGTCACCGATCTCCAAGTCAGACGGTCAACTTATGCCGTCCCTTGGCCCGACGGCGTGCCAGAACCTTGCGGCCGCCTTTAGTCTTCATCCTTTCAAGAAACCCGTGCGTGCGTTTCCGCGCCAAATTCGAGGGCTGCCGCATCGTGCCAGACATGCGAAACCTCCCAACCGACCTTGTTAGACCGGCACTTCACGGACCCGCTGCTGGTGACCCGTTGCAATCTGAAGAGCAACTGGTGCCCCGAGCAACGGGTACCCCCTGTGCCGGATAGCCAAGACCTCTTCCCGCACTCTATCCGATGCCGAAGGCGCATTATAAGAAGCGTGCCGGTGGGTGTCAATCGTGTGGCGGAGCTAGTCCGGAGCCAGTTCCCGGATCGCCCGCAGCAATTCCGCCGGATCAATCGGCTTATGAAACGTGCGCTTGGCTCCCAGGATCCTTGAGACGTCGAAGAAGAACTCGCGCCGCTCCTCACGACCCGAACCGGAGATGGCGATGATCTTCGCCTGGGGAAAGTCCCGTTTCAATTCATTGATGACCTCCATGCCGTCTTTCACCGGCATCATGATGTCGGTAATGATCAGGTCGGTGGGGTTTTTCCGGTAAAGCGCGATCCCGGTGACCCCATCCCGGGCGATGATTACCTCGTGGCCCGCCCCTTCGAGAATCTGCCCGAAGAGGTCGCCGGTCTGCTCGTCATCATCAATGAACAGAATCCTGGCCATTCTTCCATCCGCGCTACGGCAGTCAGCCTCCCTCATCCGGCGCGCCGCCGGATCGGGCCAGGTCGTCAATCCTGATCGTGTCGGGGTTCAGCTTACCCGCCGCCTTGGTCATGCGGTCGAAGGTCTCATCGAATGAGAGCGGTTCGGCCTCCTTGGGCCGGAAGCGAATCGGATTGATCCGCGCGACGACGAAGCTCTTGAGGTACGGGCTAGTGAGGCCCCGGGCCTTCAACGCCTCGACCTTCTGGGCGACCAGATCGTCCAGCGCCAGCACGGTTTTGGCCCGCGCCTGGCGGGCCTCCAACGCAGCGCGCAAGGAGCCCTTCATGAACTGATCCACGCGCTTGAGCACCGGATGGTAGGCGCCGCCGCTGAATCGCGGCCGCTCCTCGTAGCAGAGGCCCAGCGTGATGAGGGCTGGCTCCTCGAACTCCAGCGCGTAAGTCTCCTCCGTGGCGGTGTCGAGCCTCGCCAGCTCCCTGTACATGCGGATGACTTCCAGCGCCTTCTCCCGCAAATTGTGTGCCTTCTCGGTGTTCAGCGCAAGGATCTGATAGGCCGCAGCGGCCTCCGGCACCACGATCGCCGTGATGCTCTTCGCCCCCAGGGTTTTCATGGCCGAGAGGCGATGGTGGCCGTTCGGCGTCCAGTATCTGGCCGTGCCTGCCTGTGGCGCGCGCACCGCGATGATTGGATCAAGGAAGCGCCCGAGCTTGCCGATCACGGCCTCGAGCCTGCGGACGTGCGTCTCCGACAGGTTGCGTTGGTAGGGGGTGGGCTCCACCTTCTCAATCGGGAGTGCGGCCATGAGGAGCCAGCGTCCGCCGAAGGGCTCACGGTATACGGCGAGCACCTTCCCGCTGTCGTCCTCTATCGCGCGATGGAGTTCGGCGACCTCTCCCGGCGGCGCCGCCGCCAGCAGTTCCGCAGCCGCCAGCCCAGTCGAGACCCCGGCGGGCTTCCGCCGCCGCACGGTGCCCGTTTCCTTTGCTTTCCGTGGTCTTCTTTCCGCCATAGGGAGCACCTATAGTAGAGGAGCTGGTCGTAAAAGAAAAGCGCGCGGCACCACCGTGCTTGCTATCGTCTCCTGCTTTCTGTAGCCTACGCTCTGCTTTGCTGTCCTGCCAGAGGAACTCATCCGTGAAACGCCCTGTGCTCGCCAGTTCGGTGATAGTGGCTCTTACCGTCTTGCTCACCGCGCCGGTCGCGTCGGCGGAGATCCAGAACCTGGCGCTCCCTCCGCAGCCCGCCGACGGGCCGGCCACGGGCGAATACTGGGCGTTGATCATCGGCATCGACAACTACCACCACGGGCTTCCGTTGCAGAACGCAGTCAGGGACGCGATGGAGGTGCGCGACGACCTCGCGCAGCGCTACGGAGTCCGGCCCGATCGGCTCATCGAACTGTTCAACGAGCAGGCCACGCAACAGAACATCGCCTATGCCCTCTTTCGCCTGAGCAGCGAAGCCAAATCTGACGATATTGTCCTGATCTACTTCGCCGGTCACGCGCAATACGACAAGGACGGCCGTCTGCAGTGGTGGTTGCCGGTTGAGGGGATGCCCCTGGCGCCGGAGACGTTGCTGACGGACGCCGCAATCCGGCAAGAGCTGCAGGACATGAAGGCCAAGCAGGTGCATCTGTTTCACGTGACGGCCGGGGTCGCGAGGGAGCTCCGTCTCGCCCAACCAATTCTCCAGGCTGAACGCGAGGCGCTGGAACAAGAACGACGGCAGGCTGAAGAGCACATCCGTCTCTCCGCAGAAGAAGCCCGGAGCGCTGCGGAAGAACAGGCCCGGCTGGACGCCGAACGGCTGGCCGGTGAGAAGGAAGAACGCGCTCGCCTGGAGGCCGACCGGCTAACCCGGGAAAAGGAAGAGCAAGCCCGGCGCGAAGCAGAAGAGGCGGCGAGGCGGGAGGCCGAACGGTTGGCGCGGGAGCAGGAAGAGCTAGCCAAACAACAAGCTGAGCAAAAACGAGTGGAGGAAGAACGCAAACGACTCGCTGAAGAAAAAGCCCGAGAAGACGCGGCGGAGCACGCCCGGCGAGAGGCAGAGGAGAATGCTCGCCGTGACGCCGAACGGCTGGCCCGCGAGCAGGCAGAACGCGCCAAGCTGGAAGCCGAGCGCCGAGAGCTGGAGGCAGAGCGTCAGCGTCTTGAGGACGCGCGCGCCAAGCTCGAGGCAGAGAGACAAGCGTTGCAAGAGTCGCAACGGTTGGCCCGCGAGCGGGAAGAACAGGCCAAGCAGCAGGCCGAGCGACAGCAAGCCCTCCTCCGCGAAGAGGCGCAGCGCAAGCTTTCGGAAGAGCGCCGCCGCGCGGAGGAGCAGGCCAAAACCCGCGAGGAGCAGCGTTCGAAGCCGATTGAAGAGGCTCGTGTACGACCCTTTAAGCCCCTTACGCCTCCGCCTGCAGGCCGCGAGCTGATCGGTAAGGACGGCGCACCGATGGCGCTGGTGCCCGCCGGCGAGTTCACGATGGGCGGCGACAGTATTGATAACCCCCGACACCCGGTCTATCTCGACGCTTTCTATATGGACAAGTACGAAGTCACCACCTCGCGCTACGCCAAATTCCTACAGACGACCAGGCGACAGGTGCCGTTTAAATGGAGCGAGGTCGCCCTGGTGAGCCATGGGGACCGGCCCGTGATTGGCGTGACCTGGGAGGATGCTGTCGCCTACTGCCGGTGGGCCAGCAAGCGACTGCCAACCGAAGCCGAATGGGAGAAGGCCGCCCGGGGCACGGATGGCCGGGAATACCCCTGGGGCAATGAAGCGCCGACGCCCCGACACGCGAACTTCAACAAGTGCTGCGAGTGGAAAGGCTACGGCGTGCTTGCCATCGTCGGGAGTCTAGAGGCCGGTCGGAGCCCCTATGGGATCTACGACCTAGCGGGAAACGTCTCAGAATGGGTGGCGGACTGGTACGACAATACCTCCTACAAGTATGAGCTGGAGCGGAATCCGAAAGGGCCTCGAGACGGCGAGGAGAAAGTGGTGCGCGGCGGCTCGTGGTACGATTCAGCGCTGCTCCAACGCTCCGCGCTCCGGTCTCGGAGTTACCCATCGGCCCCTAGCACCGACCGCGGGTTCCGCTGCGCCAAAGACGCCAAGTAATGTCGCGCGTGAGTCAGGCCTCGAAAGAAAAGGCCCCTGGGTCTGTATGACCCAGAGGCCTGATGGTGGAGGCGCCGGGAGTTGAACCCGGGTCCGAAGACCGTCAGCGAAGGGCTTCTACATGCGTAGCCGCCGATTTGGGGTTTCGCTTCCGTCCACGCCCTGCGGCAGGCTTAGAACGGTTGCTAGCCCAGTGTGTCTCGCCCGTCGCCGCTGAGCACCGGCGCCGGACCAGCCCGCTATCGTCGCCTCTTCCCCCGCGCAGGCATCAGGAGAGAGACGTCACTGCTTAATTAAGCAGCGAGTGCCAGCTCTTGGTTGGCAGTTGTGGTTTCCGGACTTTTACGAGTTCCCGGAGCTCGGCATGCCACCCTGGCCTCATGATCCCCGTCGAAGCCGGTCGCCCCCTTCTCTATGTTTTTAGGTCGTTCCTTCTAGTTGCAAAAGAATAGCATCTGCCGTGCTCGCATTCAAGGCGGTGAGTTCTTGCGGGTGGCACCGCATGGAACCCTGGCGAAGCGGAAGAGCCTGCAGCCGAGTCCGCCCGTTGCAATTGAGCGGGTGACCCCGCATGGGCGCCCGGATGCAGCGCAGGGCGTACAGCCGGGTCTGCGGGGCCTCGACGGCGAAACGCCCAGCTGCACTGGGCTATGCGGGGGCAGGACCCGCTCTTAAATCCGTCCTTTTGTCCGCTCACCCTTCCTATGCCCCCTCCCCAGCAGGAACACCGCGAACTCCCGCGCGCCCCTCATGCGCTGCTCCAGCGGATTCTGCTTGATCCCTTCGTTCTTGAGGTGCAGCTCGAATTTCTCCAGGGCTTGCCCCATGAATTCCTCGAACAGCGAGTTGTCGAAGAGGGTCTTCATCTTCATGGCGGGCTCCTCCGTCTTGACGGGCATGCAGCAGCGGGCTACGATAGCTTCATGGCCAGGCGTCCCGGCTTGATCGCGATCCCGGATGTCCTCGGCCAGCTTCTCAAAAATCACGGGATGGAGTCCCGCATGCTGGAGTGCACGCTCCAGCAGCACTGGCCCAAGATCGTCGGCGCGCACATCGGGCACCATACCTGGCCTGAATCCATCCGCCACCGAAAACTCTACCTGGTCGCCGAGAACTCGGTCTGGCTGCAGCAGCTCCGGTTCCTGAAACCGGAGCTCCTGGCAAAGCTCTCAGCGTGCGCCGGCGGTGACGCCATCACCGACATCGTCTTACGCGTAGGAACGCCGCCTGCTCCGGAAGTCGAAGCAAGCGCTTCAGCCCAACTTCCTCCTGCCACGGCGGAGACAAGGGCCGCCGTGCCTGATGACGTGCAGGCTTCGATCGAGGCAGCCGTCGAACCAGTCCACGATCCGGCCCTCCAAGCGCGTCTCCGCGCCCTGTTAGAGAAATCGGCCTCCTCCTAACCTTTTCCCGCCGTGCCTTGAAAGAGGATGCGCGAGCCCACGGATGGTCTCTCGCCCTTTGCGCCCGATTCCGGCACGAATCCCATGGCGCCAAGTTCCGTGTCGGCCGTGAGACGATACAGACCTCGTACGGCACGTTCGAAGCCGGCGCGGGCCAGCGGATCCCTGCCGCTCAGATACTCTTTCAGCGAAGCTTCTTCCGACAGGCCCGGATTGTCGAACACGTAGATCGTCACGCGCTGGTACAGGCCGGACGGGTCGCCGGGCGTAGTGGGTTTGATCTTGAGACGCGCGAACTGGTTGCGGTTGCCGTGGCCCACGGTCTGGAACCGCACGAGGAGCGCTTCGATTTCAATATCCGTCGTGCGGGGCGGCACGTCGACGGTCACGATCTCTCCCTGCTGCGCCATCACGCTATAGGGGGGAATGGAACGATCCGGCGCGGTCAGGATCATGCCGCCCACCGTGATGACGATCAGGCCGATACAGAGCGTGAGCGCGGTCTTGACAAGGGGGTCGAGGGGTTTCTTGGGCTGCTCACCCTCCATTGTTCCCGGTGGCGGGGCCGGGCTCATCCCCGTTCGAACCAGCGCCGCTGCCCTCGCCGGCCCCTTCGACCGATGACTCGGCCAGCTTGGCCACGCCCACGACACGGTCGGTCTCCGTCATGTCGATCAGCCGCACCCCCTGCGCGTTGCGGCCGATCTCGCGCACGTCGTCTACCCGGGTGCGGAGGATCTTGCCCTCGGCCGTCATGACCATGATCTCGTCCCCGTCGCGAACCTGATGGAACGAGACCGCGGGCCCGTTCTTCTCGGTCACCTTGACGCTGATGATGCCCTTGCCGGCCCGGCCCTGGAGCCGATACTCGCTCACGAGCGTGCGCTTGCCGTAGCCGCGCTCCGTGACCGTGAGGATGGACGTGGTGGAGTCGGGGGTGATCGTCTCCATACCGATCACGTAGTTCCCCTCATCCAGGGTAATGCCGCGCACGCCGTGGGCGGTGCGGCCCATCGGCCGGACGTCCTCTTCCTTGAAGCGGATGACGATCCCGTCGCGGGTGCCGAGCAAAATCTCACGCTGGCCGTCCGTGATCTCCACGCCGATCAGCTTATCGCCCTCGTCCAACGTCAGCGCGATGATCCCGCCCTGGCGCGGATTCCCGTACGCCGACAGCTCCGTCTTCTTGATGGTGCCCATCCGCGTCGCCATGACCACGTAACGGTCCTCGCGGAACGCCTGGACGGGCAGGGTGGCCGTCACCTTCTCGTCCCCGGAGAGGGCGAGAAGATTGACCATCGCCTTGCCCTTCGCGGCCCGGCCAGCCTCGGGAATTTCGTGCACCTTCAGCCAGTACACCTTCCCGGCATCCGTGAAGAACAGGAGGTAGTCGTGTGTCGAGGCCGTGAAGAGGGTCGCGACGAAGTCCTCCTCTTTGGTCCCCATCCCAATCTTCCCCTTGCCGCCGCGCCGCTGCGCCCGGTAGAGGGAGACGGGATTGCGCTTGATGTAGCCGGCGTGGGAGATGGTCACCACCACCTCTTCCTGCGCGATCAGGTCCTCGATGTTGATCTCGGCCTCTTCCGGCACGATGAGAGTCCGCCGCTCGTCCTTGTACTCCTCCTTGAGGGCCAGGAGCTCGTCCTTGATGAGCTGCCGGACCAGGGCCTCGGAGGCCAGCACGGACTTGAGGTAGGCGATCTTCTTGATGGTCTCCTCGTACTCCTGGATGAGCTTCTCGCGTTCGAGCCGTGTGAGGCGTTGCAGTTTCATGTCCAGGATGGCGTTGGCCTGTATCTCCGTCAGGCGGAACTGCCGCGAGAGGCCGGCGCGGGCCTCCTCCGGCGAGTGCGACCGCTTGATCAGGGCGATCACGGCGTCCAGGTTGTCCAACGCGATCTTGAGGCCTTCGAGGATGTGGGCCCGCTCTTCGGCTTTGCGCAGGTCATAGGCGGTCCGGCGAAGCACGACCTCGCGCCGGTGCTCGATGAAGGCCTCCAGGATCTGCTTGAGGTTCAGCACCTCGGGGCGGTTGTTGACCAGCGCCAGCATGATCACTCCGAACGTGCTCTGCATCGGCGTGTGCTTATAGAGGTTGTTCAGCAGCACGAGGGGGATCTCGCTCTTCTTGAGCTCGATGACGATCCGCATGCCGTCCCGGTCCGATTCGTCCCGGAGATCTGCCACGCCGTCGATGCGCTTCTCCTGGATCAACTCCGCAATCTTCTCGATCAGCTTCGCCTTGTTGACCTGGTAGGGGATCTCGGTCACGACGATCCGGTCGCGGTCCGTGCGCTCGTCGGTCTCGATGACGGCCTTCGCCCGTAGCGTGAGGAGCCCCCGCCCGGTCGTGTAGGCATCCCTGATCCCCTGGGTGCCGTAGATGTAGCCGGCGGTGGGGAAGTCCGGCCCCGGGATGACCTCCATGAGCTCCTCGACCGTCATGCCCGGGTTCTCGATCAGCTTGATGAGGCTTGCCACGACCTCGCCCAGGTTGTGGGTCGGGATGTTCGTCGCGTACCCGACTGCGATCCCGCCGGCGCCGTTGACGAGGAGGTTCGGCGCCTTGGCCGGCAGGACCAGCGGTTCCATGCGCGACTCGTCGTAGTTGGGGCGAAAGTCGACGGTCTCCTTGTCGATGTCGGCGAGCATCTCCTCGGCAAGCTTCGTGAGGCGCGCCTCGGTGTACCGCATCGCGGCCGGGGGGTCGCCGTCCACTGAGCCGAAGTTGCCCTGGCCATCCACCAAGGGATAGCGCATGTTGAAGTCCTGCGCCATCCGCACGAGGGTGTCGTAGATCGCCGCGTCACCGTGTGGGTGGTAGTTCCCCATGATCTCGCCGACGATCTTGGCGGACTTGCGGTAGGCCCGGTTGTGGACCAGGCCCATCTCGTGCATGCCGTAGAGGATCCGGCGGTGGACCGGCTTGAGTCCGTCCCGGACGTCCGGAAGCGCGCGTCCCACGATCACGCTCATCGCGTAATCGAGATAGGACGAGCGCATCTCGTCTTCTATCGCGACCTGCGTCAGGCGTTCATCTACAGGCATGCATGACCTCCTAGACGTCCAAGTTGCGGACTTCGAGCGCGTGCTGCTGGATGAAGTCGCGCCGCGGCCCCACCTCATCGCCCATGAGGATCGAGAAGATGTCCTCCACGCCGGTGAAGTCCTCGAGCTTGACTTGCAGCAGGGTGCGGGTTTCCGGGTTCATCGTGGTCTCCCAGAGCTGCTCGGGGTTCATTTCGCCGAGACCCTTGTACCGCTGCAGCCCGATCCCTTGCTTGCCGATTTCCAGGATCGTGCGGACCAGCTCGGCTGTCCCGGGGCACCCCTTCTCATCCCCCTTCGCCTTGAGCTTGTACGGGGGCCGCCCCAGCCCGATGGCGGAGGGGGCGAGCTTCTGCAGCTCGCGGAAGTTGGCCGATCCGACCAGCTCATGGGTGATCTCCATAGTGTGCGCCATCCCGTTCGACTGGATCTGGCAGATGACCTTGTTGGACTCGTGCTCCTCGTCTTCGGCGATGTCGAGCGCGATCTGTGCCTTGGGATAGGCAGCCGTCAGCGCCTTCTTGGCGGTGGCCATCACTTTCTTGAGCGCCGCCGCGTTCTTGAGGAGGTCCCGGTCGAGGCCCGGCTCGTCCACGAAGGCGCGCAAGATGCTCGCCTCGTGCTGCTTCTTCCCGAAACGGGTCAAGAGCCCTTCGAAGGCGATGAGCTTCTTGAGGATCGGCAGCAGGCGCCGCCCGGTAACGAAGGCCTGACCGCTCTCGACGTAGACCTCCACTTCTTCGACCGCCAGGTCCGCCAGGTACTCGTTGAGGGCGTTCTCGTCCTTGAGGTACTTCTCGGTCTTGCCCTTCTTGACTTTGAAGAGCGGCGGCTGCGCGATGTAGATGTACCCGCGATCGATGAGCTCGGTCATCTGCCGGAAGAAGAACGTCAGTAGCAGCGTCCTGATGTGGCTCCCATCCACGTCAGCGTCGGTCATCAGGATGATCTTGTGGTAGCGGGCGCGGGCGATGTCGAAGACTTCCTTGTCGTCCTTGCCGGAGTCGCCGTCTTCCCGTTGGCGCCCAATGCCGGTGCCAAGCGCCATGATCAACACCCGGATCTCCTCGTTGGAGAGCATCTTGTCGAACCGCGCCTTCTCCACGTTGAGGATCTTGCCCTTGAGGGGCAGGATGGCCTGGAAGCGACGGTCGCGACCCTGCTTGGCGGAGCCGCCGGCCGAATCGCCCTCTACGATGAACAGTTCGCTGTGGGCCGGATCCTTCTCGGAGCAATCGGCGAGCTTGCCGGGCAACGAGCCGCTGTCCAGGGCGCTCTTGCGGCGGATCAACTCCTTGGCCTTGCGGGCCGCCTCGCGCGCCCGCGCGGCGTCGACGGCCTTGCCGACGATCCGGCGGGCGATCGGAGGGTTCTCCTCGAAGTATGCTCCGAGGGCCTCGTTGACGGCCGCCTCGACGATCCCCTTCACCTCGCTGTTCCCCAGCTTGGCCTTGGTCTGGCCCTCGAACTGGGGGTTCCGCAGCTTCACGCTGATGACGGCGGTGAACCCCTCGCGGACGTCATCGCCGGTCAGCGACTCCGCGTCCTTCTTCAGCAGGTCGTTCGCGTTCGCGTAGTTGTTGATCGTGCGGGTGAGCGCCGCTTTGAAGCCGACCAGGTGGGTGCCGCCCTCGCGTGTGTTGATGTTGTTGGCGAAGGAGAAGATGTTCTCCGCGTAGCCGTCGTTGTACTGGAGGGCGACCTCCAGGACCATGTCGCTCTTCTCGACGCTGATGTAGATGGGTTTGTGCAGCGGGGTCTTCGCCTCATTGAGGTGCTCGACGAACGACACGATCCCGCCCTTGTAACGGAAGATCTCCTCCTTGGCCGGCTCCTTGCGCTCGTCCTTGAGCGAGATCTCCAGGCCCTTGTTCAGGAAGGCCAGCTCGCGCAGGCGTTGGGCCAGGATGTCGAAGCTGAACTCCGTGCTTTCGAAGACCTCGGGGTCCGCCTTAAACGTGATCATCGTGCCGCGCCGTTTAGTCTTGCCGGTGACCTTCAGGGGGGCGGCGGGCTTGCCGCGCTCGTAGCGCTGCTCGAAGACTTGGCCCTCCCGCCAGATCTCCATCTCCAGCCACTCGGAGAGCGCGTTCACGACCGAGATGCCCACGCCGTGGAGGCCGCCCGACACAGTGTAGGCGCCCTGCTCGAACTTCCCGCCGGCATGGAGCATGGTGAGCGCGACCTCGGCGGCGGACTTCTTCTGCGTGGGGTGCATGCCCGTCGGGATGCCCCGGCCGTTGTCCACCACCGTGACGCTGCCGTCGATATGGATCGTGACCTCGATCGTCTCGCCGAACCCGGCCATGTGCTCGTCAACGCTGTTGTCCACCACTTCGTACACGAGGTGGTGGAGGCCCTCGGAGCCGGTGCTCCCGATGTACATGGCGGGGCGCTTGCGGACGGCGTCGAGTCCCTCCAGCACCTTGATCTGCTCGGCGCCGTAGGAATCGCGTGGCCCGCTCTCGATCTTGGTCTCGTCCGTGGCCATAGACCTCCTCGCTATGCCCTCCCTAGATCTTCATCGGCATGACGACACACAGGAAGCCTGGGTCGCCGTCCGATTTCATCAGGCAGGGGCTCAAGGGGTTGTTGATCTCCAGGGTGACTGACTCGCCGTCCATCACGGCCAGCGCATCGAGGACGTAGCGGGCGTTGAAGCCGGTGGTCAGGCTTTCCCCGCGGTACTGCGCCGGCACCTCTTCGGTGGCCTCTCCAAGGTCGGGGTTGCTCGTGTGCAGGGTGAGCGAGCCCGCCTGCAGCATCAGCTTGACTGCGTTCGTCTTGTCTTTGGAGAGCACGGCGACCCGCCGGAGTGCGCCCTCCATCGCTGACCGCTCGATCACCGCCTTCTTGGCGTTCTCCTTCGGAATGACCTGCTGGTAGTTGGGATAGGTCCCCTCCATGACCCGCGAGGTCAGGTACAGCCCGCTCTTCTGGAAGGTGACCAGATTCTTGGTGAAGCCCAGCAGCGGCTCGCCCTCCTCTTCCTCCAGCAGCCGCCGCATCTCCTGAGCCGCCTTGCGCGGAATGATAGCCTTGACCTCTTTGGGAAGGTCCGTCCCGGCATTCGCCAGTTCACTCTCGGCAATCGCCAGGCGATGCCCGTCGGTGCCGACCAGTTTCATCGTGACCTTCTTTTCGGAGGAGAGCAGCGTAATCAACAAGCCGTTGAGGATGTAACGCGCGTCGTTGTCGCCGACCGCGAAGAGAGTCTTGCGGAGCAGCGACGAAAGCCCGCTCCCGGGAATGGCCACCCGCCCTTCGCGCTCGATCGTGGGCAGCGCCGGGAACTCCGACGCCGCCATCCCGACGATCTTGAACTGGCTCCGGCCGGCTTGGATCTGGACCCAGTTGTTCTCCTGAGTCGTGAATGTCACCTCGCCGTCCGCCACCTCCTTGAGGATCTCGTAGAGCTTGCGCGCGGAGAGGGTGACGCTCCCGGCCTGCAGGACCTCGGCTTTGTAGTGTCCCCGGATGCCGATCTCAAGGTCCGTTGCCACCAGTTCGACCCCGTCCTGCTTCGTCTCCAGCAAGATGTTGGAGAGCACTGGCATGGTGTTGCGCTTCTCCACTATTCCCTGGACGCGCTGCAGCCCGGTCAGCAACTCGTCCCTGGCTATCTTGATCTTCATCGGCCTGCCTCCTTCTGGGCTTATGCGCTGGTGATCTGGCGCTTCAACTCCTCGAGTATTCCGAGCAGGCCGGGATCGCTCTGTTTCCCTTTCTCGACCTGCTTGCACGCGTGCATGACGGTGGTGTGGTCCTTGCCCCCGAAGTGCCGCGCGATCTCGGGATAGGACTGCTGCGTGATCTCCCGGCACAGGTACATCGCGATCTGACGCGGGTACACGAGCACCCTCGTCCGCCGCTTGGACTTCAGGTCCGCCACCTTGACGTGGAACTTCGCCGCGACGGCCTCCTGCACCGCGTCGAGCGTGATCACACGTTTCTTCTCGTTGACCAGTTCCCTGAGCACGTTTTGCGCCATCTCGAGCGTGATGGCTTGGCCGGTCAGCGACGCGTAGGCCCCGAGTCTGATCAGCGAGCCTTCCAGTTCCCGGATGTTCGCCTTGATGTTCGTAGCCACGAACATCGCGACGTCGTCCGGGATCCTGATGCCCTCACGCTCGGCCTTGTCCCGAAGGATGGCGATCCGCCCTTCGAGGGGGTAGGGCTGAATATCCGCCACGAGGCCCCAGTCGAGACGGGAGCGCAATCGCTCCTCCATCTCAGGGATGTCCTTGGGATATCGGTCGCTCGAAAGGACGATCTGTTTACGGGCCTCGAAGAGGCTATTGAAGGTGTGGAAGAATTCCTCCTGGGTCGCCTGCTTGCCTGCGATGAACTGGATGTCGTCCACCAGCAGCATGTCGATGTTGCGGTACCGGCGGCGAACATCAATCATCTTGTCGTACCGGATGCCGTTGATGACCTCGTTGGTGAACTGCTCGGACGTCACGTACGCGATCCGGAGATCCGTATGCTCGAGAACATAATTGCCTATCGCGTGCATGAGGTGTGTCTTCCCGAGCCCCACGCCTCCATAGATCAGCAATGGGTTATAGGCGACAGCTGGAGACTCGGCCACCTTCATGCTTGCGGCTCTGGCCAGCTGGTTGTTTGGAGAGGCAACGAAATTTTCAAATGAGTACCTAAAGTTTATCTGCCCCGTTCTCCTTGCACGTGGCCCTGCCGCCATCACGGGTCGCTCAAAGCTTTCACGGGGCGCGGCTTTCTCCTGCGGTTCTGCTTCAGACACCACAAATCCGACGCGTAAGTTATACTTCCCCGTCGTATCCCTCAAAATTTGCTCTAACAAGCCTTTGTAATGATCCCGTATCCAGTCGCGATAAAATCTGTTGGGAACCCTGACCTTAGCGTCACTGTCATTGAGTTCTTCTAGGGATATGCCTTGGAACCAGGTATCGAAGATCTCTTTCGACACCTGTTCTCGCAGCCGACCGACGCTTGTTTCCCAAATGGAGGCTACGTCCACAGCAAGCCCTTACTTTTCATGAACTCCACAGCTCGTTCCACTCCTGTGGATAATGTCCCCGTGTCTGCGGACACCTCCTCCTTGCGCTTCAGGTAGAGGCCACTGCCTTCACACCGCAAGCTCAATCTTTCCCCAGCGCACGATCCCACCATCCCCACGTTACTCAGACACATACCAAACCCATTTAGTTGATTGACTGGTGTATTTTTTTCTGTCCACACCGTGCACACTCCTTACTCCCACTACCAGCTCCTCCTCTTGTCTTCTCAAACAATATCGGAAGAGAAGAACACTAGGGCTACCATGTGACAACCCGGTCTGCCTTGAAGATCATCCCAACGAGTTGCTCATACGTGAGATCACCCTGTTCTTGTAATGAAAGGGTGTCCGTGAGACGGTACACAGTGCACTGCGGCAACACAGGCGGTGTATTCGGTGGCGACAGGAAAACGACGACAGGGGGCATGGAGGAAGGAGGCGGAGAGCGAAGCGTCTGGATTGCAAGAGGATTCGGAGTGGCTTTAAGGAGATGGAGCGTCATCGACACATTCCTATGAGAAGACAAGAACCCGGTCTGCTGATTCCAATGCACTGGGAATTTCAGCCGCGCTGATAGGCTTTGTCACGACGTCAGGGATATAGCGATGTGGTGTTTCCGCATCCGTTGCGATGAAGAAAGGAGTTCCCCACTCAATGAAGACAGGGATATGCTTTTCCAATATCTCCCCATCAACAATATCGCCCGCATCTTCAGACAAGAGATAAGGAGCACGGCCGCATAAGACGACACTAATGTCCCGTCCTTCGTTGTGCGAACCTAACCCCAATGCGATGCGAAGAGCTTCGACAGCTCGATGGCTCTTCATAGGGTCTGTCTGGATCACAACCAGCGTTTTAGGAGAGGGACGGTCCATGCCACACACTCAATTCAGTGCAACAAAGCGATCACAGGTAGAAACTATGTTGGAGAGAACAACGAGACCACAATATGTGGCCTTGTCATCCTTTCTCGGCACACCATGATGTTGAGCACCATAGGCGCAGGCGAATAATTTCAATCCGGAATCGCGCAACGGTTGAAAACGAGGATCATCGACGACCAACACGCCCTCGTCGATAAGATAGAGATAGACATCAACACCTGCTTTCAAGGCAGCGCCGGAGAGCCCGATGGCGGTACTGAGATTGGGGTTATCGGGCCCTGTGGATAGAAGAATACCTAGGGCTCTTTTTTTCATCTTGAATTCACAGGATGGAGATGATCGTAACTAAGCAGAATACAAAAGGATTCTGTGACATAAGCCACGTGTTAAAATGTAACATAAACGCTAGCCATGAGTCAACGGAAAAAACAGGCACAGGCCTAAAATCTAAGGTACAGAGACTTACGCAGGGTATTACGCTGGTTTTTTGACGCCGAGGCGGGCCTTAAACTCGGACAGGGGCAGGGCAAGATCCTTGCGTTCCGGGAGATAGCGAACGGTAACCGACGAGGAAGCCGCGTCAAAGCGCTTGATGGCCCAGGTTATCCCAGCCGCTTCCGCGTACTTGAACTGCTTGCCGACATCGTCGTAATCGAGGTAGGTTTCGACGCAGAGCCCTTCGTTTCGTAGTTGTTCAGCCTGTCGCTGGAGGAGGTCTACATCTCCTTCGTCGCAGATAAGCAGGGCCCGAGGCGATGCAGCTACGGCTTGCCCTGCCGTGCGTTCTTCCAGGATAGCAAGGATCCGCTCAAAACCGATCGAGCAACCGACGGCCGGTATTTTCCTCCCGGCAAACTGGCCGATCAGGTCGTCATAGCGGCCACCGCCCAAAACCGCAGACGGAAAGCCCTCCACAACGGCTTCGTAAATAGGGCCAGTGTAATAGTCCATGCCGCGGACAAGGATAGGGTCGAAGACGATGTTAGAGTCAGGGTTAATGCTTTGAATAGACGCAATTATGGCTTGGAGGTTGGCGAGGATATTCTCGATCTCAACTGAAAGCGTCGGATGGTCACTCGAGGCCCAGTATTTCTTAAACTCCGCCATACGTTCATGCCGACCTGTATCGTGTGGCCGGACCGCATATGCTCGCAAAAGAAGCGCTGTCACTTTCTTCCACGGCTCGGAATCAGGTGCGAGAACATCGTCTATTTCCCGGCGAGCCTGATTAACATCCTTATCGAGTTTGTCTAGGGCGATCATGATTGGGCCTACTTTATTCTTCGCAACACCGTAGCCTTCGAGCACGAGCGGCAATAACCGCTTATCGCTCAGGCGAAACCGGTACGGACCAAGATTCAGCTCCTTCAGCACCCGCTCCGTAGCCGTGATGATTTCGACCTCATAAGCAGAAGAAGCCCCGCCGATCACATCGATGTCACACTGGTAAAACTCACGGAAGCGCCCTTTTTGCGGGCGATCGGCGCGCCAGACCGGCCCGATGTGGTAGCGCCGGAATATCTTGGGAATTTTGCCTTGGTGAGTCGCTACAAAACGGGCGAGCGGCACCGTGAGATCGTAGCGAAGGCCGTAGTCTGCCAGTTCGTGGTCTTTTGCCTGGGCCAGCTTCTCGCCCCGCTTCAGGATTTTGAACAGCAGCTTCTCATTCTCTCCGCCTCCCTTGCCGAGCAGGACCGCGAGGTCTTCCATGACCGGGGTGTCGATCGGAAGGTAACCGTAGAGCCGGTAGGTCGAGCTGATGGTTTCCATCAACTGCTGGCGGAGGAGCGCGTCCTGGGGCAGCCAGTCGCGCATGCCGGTGGGCGGACCGATCGCCATGGCGGCTTATCCTAGTCGCAAGATGGCGACATATCAAGCCGACAGATGGAAGGCTTCCTTGATGCCGGTGAGGACGAACTGTACGGCGATCGCCGCCAGGATCAAGCCCATGACGCGGGTGAAGATACGCATCCCGGTCTCTTTCAACAGGCGGGTGACTGCGGTCGCGCTGCGAAGCACGACGAAGGCGATCACGACGTTGAGGGCAATGGCCAGCATCAGCAGCGCGAATGCCGGCAGGACTTTCGGGGATTTGGCCACCTGGCCGGTGAGCGCGATCACGCTGGAGATAGTGCCAGGGCCGCTTAACAACGGGATGGCCAGCGGGATGATGGCGATATCCTCGCGCTGGGCCCCTTCGGCGTCTTCTTCAGGCGTGTGGCGGACCCGCGCCGGCCTAGCCTCCATCATGTCGAAGGCGATCTTCAGCAGGAGGAGTCCTGCCACGATGCGAAACGCCTCGATGGTGACGCCGAAGAACTTGAAAATGAGGTTCCCGAACGCGGCGAAGAGCACCAGCACTGCGAAGACGACCAGGACGGCGCGGCTGACCATCGCCGCTCGCTCGGCCTCGGAGCTGTGCGGCGTGATGGACAGGAAGATAGGGACGTTGCCCACCGCGTCCAGCGTGACGAAGAGAGACACGAACGCGGTGACGAAGAACGTCAGCAACGCGTCCATCAGCGGCCAGCCGCCTTGGCCTTGCTGAGCTCGCTGCGCGGATCTTCCGTGGACAACTTGGCGAGATCCTTGTACAACTCACGCTCGCGGGGGCCAATGGACTTCGGGGTTACCAGGACGAAGCGGACGTACTGATCGCCGCGCGTGCCGTCGCGACGGGGAAGCCCCTTGCCGCGTAAGCGCAGGCGCTGGCCTGCTTGGCTCCCTGGCGGGATGCGCATCGAGACAGGGCCATCCAGAGTGGGTACCATGACTTCCGCGCCTAGGACGGCCTCCCAGGGCAGCAAAGGAAGATCAAGCTGCAGGTCATCGGGGGACTCCGCGAGGAGCATGAAGAACGGGTGGGACCGGAGACGAATCTTCAGGTAGAGATCGCCGGGGCGAGCCGCTCGCCCGTTCGTGGCGCCCTGACCCTTGAGCCGAATGCGGTCGCCCGGGCGCACTCCCTTTGGCAGAGTGACATCGAGCTGCTTGGGTCGGAGGTGACCTGACGCGTCCCTGGCCGTGAGCGTGACGCGCCTAGTGCCCCCTTGGGCAAGCTCCTCCAGGGATAGTTCCAGTTCCGCTTCCAGGTCGGCGCCTTGGTTCCTGCTGCCGGCATGTTCGTCCCGATCCCAGCCCCAGGGCGATTGCTCTCTGGAGAACGGACCGCCGCGCCCTCCGAACAGGGCTTCGAAAAAGTCGCTGAAACCGCCGAGGTCTCCGCCGACACCCTCACTCGTCGTCCATGTCCATTCGCTGCTCCGCTCGCTGCCAGGCGGCGGCGTGAAATCCATGCCGTCTTTCCAGCGAGAACCGAGCTGATTATACTTCTTGCGTTTTTCCGGATCGCCGAGCACCTCGTGGGCCTCGTTGATCTCCTTAAATTTTTCCTCAGCCACTTTCTTCTTCGCCGGCGTGTCTTGCAAATCAGGGTGATACTGGCGCGCGAGCTTGCGGTAGGCATCCCGGATCGCCTTCGCGGTTGCATCACGAGGAACGCCCAGGACCTCGTAGTAATCTCTATATTTGACGCTCATGGGTGCAAGAGTAACCACACCTGCGGCGTTTGTCCAGCCTTGCCTCAGCGTTGTGCGCCTCGCGGACCTTTGCTATAGTGCCGCCCCATGCTTGCGGTGATCACCGGAGCTTCGCGTGGCATCGGAGAGAGCTATGCGCGCCAGCTTGCCGCGCGGGGTTATGCGCTGCTCCTGGCGTCGCGTGACGCCGAGCGGCTCGCTCGCGTCGCGGGAGAGATCCGGGCGGCGCACGCCGTAGCGGTCGAGGAGATCGTCCTCGACCTGGCCCAGGCGGACGGAGCCCGTGACCCTCCTGGTCAACAATGCTGGGTTTGGCCTGTACGGGGAATTCGTGGACATGCCGATGCCGCGCATTCAGGAGATGCTTGTTCTGCATCTGCTCACGGTCACCAAACTGGTCCGCCTCTTCCTCCCGGAGATGCGGGAGCGCCGCAAGGGCGCCATTATCAACGTCGCGTCGGTCGCCGGCTTGCTGCCGCTACCCTATCTCTCCCTGTATGCCGCGACGAAGGCCTTCATGGTGAGCTTGGGGGCCGGCCTGGCCCTGGAGGCGCGAAAGTACGGGGTGTTGATCCAGACCTGCTGCCCTGGCCGGACCGCCACCGACTTTCATGCGACAGCCGGCGTCAAATCCTATTGGGCGCCAGGCGACCAGCAAACGGCGGATGAGGTGGTGTCTGAGTCGCTCGCGGCGTTGGATCGAGGGAGGGACTTCGTCGTGACCGGATGGCGCAACCGCCTGCTGACTCGCGTGCAGAAGCTCGTGCCCCGGCGTGTGCTGCTGCGAACCACCGAACGACTGTTGAGGCCAAACAAGCTTCTTACGGGTGGCACGATCGCTCTTGCGGGGCTGGCGTGGGCGGCGACAATAGCAGTGGCCGCCGATCATCCCAATCCTTTGACGCATGACGGCCCTCCAGCCGTAACTGGCAATCCCGCAGCAGACACCACGCTGCCTCCGAGGCTTGGCCGACCGGGCCGGCTTCTCCTCGGATGCAGCACCCGGACCGCGCGCGGGCCGGAGAAGGCGGAGGTCTACGCCTCCGCGCGCGACTTCGACGAAGGGCGGCAGAGCTTTTTCTTCAGGCGGCTGGACTCGGCAGGCAAGGAGAGCCTCTATCCACTCCACGGGCACTTTCTGGACGGAGGCCGCTCCGGCGTCTTCATGGTCCACGACGGGAAGGGCGTCAAGGAGGGAGACGCCTACCGGATCGACCAGAGCGTCAATATGGGGGTGCTGTTCCTCCGCACGACAGACAGCGGGCTACGGGCCGTCCTGGACGTCTTCGCCGAGGAGAACGGGAACAGGCCAGCCGATGGAGCAGGACAACCGCTCGCCGAGTATTCCTGCCGCTGGGCGGAGGAGAGCCGCCGCCTCTCCTCGCAGCGCGAGCACGTGCGGGCGCAACCCAACAGCGGGGCAACGCCTCCCAGCCATTGGTACCGCGAATCGGACAGGGTTCTCTTTGCTTGCAGAGCTGAGTCACGGGCGGGTGAGTATCGTTTGGAATTGCGGGGCTCGAAAATCTGGCCTGGCCACCTCGGATTCCTCGTCGTCCGAGCTCCAGGGATGGACCAGCCCGTTGGCTACAACGTCCACATGCTGGAGGGTCCGGGGCGGCTGCTGATCCACGCGCATAGCTTCCCGCATCGCACGAAGGCCAGCATGCTCGACACGCTAGAGGAGACCGAAACCGTGATCGGCGGGCTCTTACTGGTCCCGTCGGAGGCGGGGTACACGGGCTGGATCGGCCTTGCAGGGGCGAGCGCCGACCCTTACAACATCTCGTTTTCGCGGGACGCGACAGTCGGAGATTACGCCGCCCAAGGTCAGATCGTGGTGCCTCCGCTGCCGGTCACCTGCCATCTCCCACCCTCCCCCTCGAGGGGGGAGGGTATGGGTGGGGGTGAGCGGTGAGTCTTCGTAGGGGCGGGGGTTGATCCCCGCCCGCGTTGCTGCAAAAATTATGAGCGGACAAAGCTGACCGACGCGCGCATATTAGTTAGCCGTTCATCTGTGGTGATGAAATGAGCGTGGATACCTTCGTTCAGTTAGTTCGCGAGTACGTCACCACGATCGACCGAGCGAGTCAGTCTCAGCCCCACGAACTCTTGTCCTCGTGCGCCCGCCTTCTGTCGCGGATCTACTCGGCCGGACTCGACTTGCCGGACGTACAGCCCACCGATGACGATGTCGATGCGGAGGTAGCCTCACCTATGGCGAAACTCACCAGTCTCTTCGGAAGATACGACAACTACTTCGAAGTATTCGACCCCTTTGTGGATGAGAAGCCTGTTGTTGGTTCCCTCGCCGACGATCTCGCGGACATTTATCTCGATCTGGCTCGACCGCTGGCGGCTTTCGATGCTGGACGAACTTCGGATGCGCTGTGGACCTGGAAGTTTAATCTCCAGGGGCACTGTGGCGACCACTTGGTCGACGCGCTGCGAGCAATTCATAGGCTGGTTCACGACCACATGCCGCCCGAATACAGGGCAGAAGAAAAGGGATCGAATCCCTTAAGTGACATCCAAGAAATTACACCTCAGATGAAACGCGCGTTCGATGAAGCCATGCTAAATATCTACAAGCGTGCGAAAGCCGAGGCAGGCTACAACGCAACGCGATTCTTGAGCATGGTGACTGAACGGGGAGGGCTGGACACTGCGCGCTACCTTCTGCACGCTGCGACTGTCTCAGATGGTTACATAGCGCTGTGGGAGCGTAACCGACTAGACCTGACGGTGGAAGCCACGATTCTCGACTTCCAGTGGCAAGCGCTCTTCACGGAAGAGGAGCGCCGAATAGCGATCCGTCGTTTGCGCGAGTATGGTTACAAAGGCAAGCTACCGACCCTTGATGGCACATAACTGGGCAGCAGATAAACGAACAAAATAAATCCGTCCCGCTTTTCGGGCTTCGGCCGAGGGAATCAGCCGCAAGCACCCCTCACCCTGCCCTCTCCCTCAAGGGGAGAGGGATGAAAGAGGGCGGGGATCAACCCCGCCCCTACTTTGCAATCGGTGGGATGTCGCGGCCGGTGGCGTCGCGGCTCTGCTCCCAGGGGACAAGGTGATAGGCGATCTCGTCATACCCGACATTGATGCCTTCCGCATCGGACGCGACGACCCGTAGTGTCAGCCGGTCCTTGCCCTTCAGCCACTTCGGAATCGTGTAGTCGCCCTGGAATATGCCCTTCGGGCCCTGGTGGAAGAATTCCATGCGTCCGATCACCTTGTCGTCGACCCGTACTTCTCCGTAGAGTTCCATCTTGCGAGAATCCCAGTTTCCGAAGGGCTCGACGATGCAGTCGCACATCATATTGACCGTTGTGCGGATCGTGACGCCGTCGCCGATGCCCAAGGGGCGGTCGGGCTTTGGCGCTTCAATCTGGACGATCAGGCCGTTGAGCTGGAGCACGACGCCGTCGCCTGTCATGTTCTTGCCCGGGTAGAGGAGGACCGTTTTGCTGGCGCGCCGCTTCGCGGCGGGAAAGTTTAACGGCCCCTCGCCAACTACCTCGATGAGGGTGGGCTTGCTCAGCACCAGGTCGACCTTGTAGGCGGCGGAGTCTTTGGCGCTGTACGTCTGCTCGGTGGGCAGGCGCGGAGTCTGCATGATCGCCCGAAGATCGCCGCTGGGCCCCGTTTGCTTGCCCGAAGCCAGAACGGCACCGGTTGCCACATCGCGAATCGTAACGGCGGCCCCCCCGACGGAGTCACCCAGAGGCATCCCGTGGCTTCCAACGACCCGGACAACCAGGCTGGTGGGAATGCCCTGGGATTTTGTATCGGCTGCCTTGACTCCTCCCAAGCCGAGTAAGACATTGACAGCCGCTATGCCGAGGATGATGCCGTACTTCGTCATGACCGGCCACGCATGACTGCGATGCTGGTATCTTACCAAATCGCTTAGGCGGCTGGAGAGGATGAGGGTCAGGGCGTGAACACCTCGTTGACGTTGCTGAACGACCCGCCAGGAGTGGGCCCTCCGCTGATGACGTAAATCCGACCATCCACCGCGACCGAGCCGAGTCCATGCCGGGCCGTCGGCATGGACGCCAAGGCCTCCCATGAGTTTGAAGCTGGATGGTAGGCTTCATTCTCGCGGAAGGTTCCGGACGGCGCTTCCCCGCCGAAGACGTAGATGCGTTCTTTCACGACGGCCGCCGTGATCCCGCTCCGGGGCGTCGGAAGATCAGCCTTGCGTGCCCACCGATCGGTTACAGGGTCGTATTCCTCGGCGACGCCGAGGTTCTGGCTGTACTGTCGGTTCAGCCGGCCGCCGATCGCGAAGAGGCGGCCGTTGAGCGCGGCGGCGGCATGGTGGTCGCGGGCCGTCGGCATCGGCGCACGCGCGGTCCAGCTATCGTTCGCCGGGTCATAGACCTCATGCGCGCTGGTGTTGCCGTCCCGGTTATAGCCGCCCACCGCATGGAGCTTCCCGTCGAGCGCCGCGACAGCCAGCGCCCCGCGCGGTGTGGGCATGGGCTTGCGGGCCGTCCACCGATCGAAGACCGGGTCGTACTCGTACACGCTGGTCACCGGCGACCAGATCGAGAACAGCGAGAGCTCGAACCCGCCGATGATGTAGATCCGGTCATTCACTGCCCCGATCCCCGCATGGTGCAGGCCGCTGGGTAGCGAAGCGCGATGGCGCCAGGTGTCGGTGGCCGGATCGTACTCCTCGACGGCTGGCGTGATAAACGAGAGGCCCTGTTGAAGGCCTCCGACCACATAGACCTTTCCACGGACGGCGGCGACCGCCACTTCGGTGCGCTTGAGCAGGGCCGGCGCCTTGGCGCCCCACTCGCCCTTTGACTGGGCCCCTACGGCAGCGGCGACCGACGCGAGAGTTCCTGCAAGGAGAAATGCAGCGAGGGCGACGCAAGGCATGGCGCCATTGTAATCGCAACCTGACGAGGGTGTCTATGTCAGTCAGGTTTTGTGGACGGCGTGCTCCTCGATCAGCAAGGGCGGCCGATCGAACCGCTGCCGGACGCGATTGATGGTCTGTAGGATCAAGGGCCTGCTGACCAGCTTGCGCTCGATCGCCCGCTTTCCCGGGAAGTCCATCAGCGACACGCCGATCAGCATCGTGAGCAGCCCCTGTCCAGGCAGGACCAGCATGGCGATCCCGCCCAGCAGCAGGACCCCCCCGACGAGATTCTTCAACACGAGGACGAAAAGCCGGAGGACCAGATGATGGCCCTTCAGCCAGGTCCTCGGATAGCTCTCGCAGAAATAGTCCTGGGGGAGGCGAATCAAGATCCATGGGATGGCGATCACACTGGCCACGAAGCCGACAATAGATAGCAGGAACAGGAATTCGAGGGCTACCGGAGAGACGAGCGAGGTGATGTCAGGCACTCAGCTACCAAGCGCCCGGTCGAGCTCGTAAATGACTCCGTTCACCGCCTGCTCCAGGGCCACGGCGTGGACCTCGCCAGGAGGGAAGGTCGCGCGGTCGGGATAGATAAAGGCGCTGGTCCGCCCCGGAGAGATGCGCGGGAAGAAGGGTCGCGCGTCCTCGTAGTCGGTTGCCAGGAGCCTGGCCTCTCCGTTGGCCACGACCGAGTACAGGCTCTTGCCGCTGTTCAGGTCCAGGCCGACAAGGGACACCGTGACATAACTGTCCGTTTGGGTCCCGACGGCTCTGCCGTCGCGACCGTAGTGGAGCCACACAGGGCTGACCACCTCGGTCCCTGTCGGCATGATGACCAACACTTGATTGACGTTGAACGGAGCGCCGGCCTTGCGGACCGCGGCCAGCATGTCGCCTTGCGGGGCCGCGATCAGCGTGGCGCCCACGATTTCCAGTCGCTTCCCTGCCGCGAACCGGGCTTTGATTTTATCGACCAGGTTCTGCTGTGCCGCTTGGGAGGGGACGGCAGGGCCGGCCGGCGCCAGCCAGACGAGCCCCACTTTGGTCGGTTGAGCGAGCGTCGTGCTTGCCAGCGGGCTCGCTCCAGCCAGGAAGGGATTGGCGGGCGGGGGGTAGGCCTCCGGCAAGCCGGCGCAGACCGTGAGGAGCAATGCGAGGCCGATTGCTGAGAAAGCACGGGCGAGTCGAATGATGCTCATGGCTAGGCCTCCTTGTACGCGACGGCAGATCGTGACTCTATCGTAGCACATCTCAATTCTTACGGTTCTCCAGTTCGCGCAGGCGCCGATCGAGCCCGCGCAGCCGCCAGATCACCCACGTCAGAGCCAAGATGGTCAGTAACAGAATGGCGGCGAGACCCACCAGGCCGGCCACCAGCTCGTGCGGCATAACGCCGGAGGTGTCCATTGCGCCAGCATGCCCGGCAAGCACGATGGAGGTTAAGAGCATGGATGTTCTTTCCAATTGTTCCTCCCCCTTGAGGGGGGAGGATTAAGGTGGGGGTGATGCTTGAAGGCAATTTCCCCCCACCCTCACCCTCCCCCTCGGTGGGGGGAGGGTGTTTTAGTCAATATGGCATCTCCTCGTCGGACAACCCGAAGTGGTGGCCGATCTCGTGGACTACGGTTTCCTGCACCTCGTGGATGGCCTCTTCTTCTGTCTCGCACAGACGCAGGATCGGGCCGCGATAGATGTAAATGCGATCCGGCAGTTGTCCGCCGGTATCAAAGAAGGAGTTGCCCTGGATGGAGCGTCCCCAGTACAGCCCGAGCAACTCGTCCGCATCTTCGGGCTCAAGGCCGACCGCTTCGAGCGCCTCCATGCTGGGTTCTTCCTGGACTTCGATTGCCACGTTGTCGAGGTAGCGGCGGAAATCCTTGGGCAGATCCTTCACCGCCCGGTCCACGAGGGCCTCAAAATCCTTGCGCGAAAGCCAACTGCGAGACATGGCAATTGAGTCGGGAAGACCAGGTTAATTGACAGGCTCACTCTCCCGGCGGGCGAGTTGCAGCTCATGCTCGGTCATGCGTTCATTCTAGCAGAGGGGCCCGGATAAAAAAGGGGAGGGCTCTCCACGAACCCTCCCCCTATTTCTCGATTGGGACGGTTACTTCTTCCGCACCTGAATGCCGTGCGGGTCGGCCTTCTCAACCGTCACATCCTTGCCTTCCTTGTCTTTCTCTTGCACCATCTTGCTGATCGGGGCGATCCCTACGAGCGCGCCACCCCTGCCGTTCCCCTCGACCTTGATGACGCCTACGCCAGGCGTGCTACCCACGGCATTGTTGACCTCTTTGTTATTGCCGGTGAGCGGACTGGGACCGCGCAGCGCGGCAAACACGTAGCTGCCGTCCGGCGCGGCATCCATCAGGTCAGGAGCGGGATCCTTGCTGAGATCCCCCGAGAGCAGGACCGTTCCGATTTTGATGTTCCCGTTGCCGGTGTCGTACGTGTCGATCAGGTTGAGATGCCGGTCGCCTGACCAGAGGTACTTGTTGTTGAGACCGACCATCCCGTGCGAGTCGCCGCCACTCCGTCCTCCGATCAGCTCGGGCACGCTTCCCTCAGGGAGGGAGCCGAGTCCGAAGGCATAAACATCATGATTCAGGGGCGTGGCGGGCCATCCACCACCTGAGTTGAGGTACATAGTGGACCCGATCTGGACGCCCCCGCATCCTGCCGGTCTTACGGAGTCTCTCGGAAGCGATCCAGTGTTGGACATGGGGGTTGTTGTGATGTCGAAGATGACCAGCCCGCCGCCGCGCGGGGTGACGAAGGCATACTGGCTCTTGTTCTCGATGATCGGACAGATCGGCGCCATGTCCGAAAGCCCCGCGCCCGTTTCCAAGGATGCCAGAGCCACAACGTCGTTGACTGTGAATTTTTTGTTTGCGTAATCGGTCGCGATGCGGACTAATTTCTTCTCGGCGATGTTCGCGCCGATTGCCAGCTTCATGTTGGCCGCGGGAAACGTCGCGTGGGCGTTCTTGCCCAGGCTCACGCATCCGATCGGCGCGCGGGCGGCCGCGTCCAGGAACACGACGTGGCCGCTGGCCACGTAAGAGAGGATGGCGTATTTCCCGTCCTTGGTGAAGAAGATCATGTGGGGCCGTTTCGGGTAGCCCCCGGCTTCCTTGCAGGCCTCGGCGAACTTGTCGCCCAGGTCCACCTTTTCGGCCTTGGCTGACTTCGCGTCCTTCGCGAGGCTCTCGCCGTCGTAGATGTAGAGTGTCCCTCCTCCATCTTTTGAGCTATCCGACTGATCAATCACCCACACTTCATAGGGAGCAGCCGCGGCGGCCGGCGCAGCGGGGGGAGCGGCTGCGGGAGGCGCTGCAGGAGGAGGTGCCGCTGGGGGCGGTGCGGCTTTTTGGGCAAGGGCCGAACCCGAGGAGAGACCGAGGAGGGCCAGTAGAGGAATAATCCAGATCACAATACGGCGACCGTTCATCATTGTGGTGACCTCCTTGCGCTGGCCGCAACCCTAAAGTGTTAAGAGTAATCCGATAAGCTCGACTCTGCATAGGTTCGCGCAGCTTCGGACCTTCGGCGGGCTGTATGGTAGTCGGGTGGACAGGTTCTGTCAACGGCGAAATGGCTGGTCTATTTCACGACAATTTGGGCCCGCATGCTGTGGCCCGGCAGGTCGCAGATGTAGTGGAACGTGCCGGCGGTCTTTGGGGTGAACCTTAACTCGACTCTCCCATGGGGAGGAATCAGGACGCGGACAAACCCGGTCTCATTGAATTCGGGAGCGCCGGTCCCGCTTACTTGGACGTTGGTGCGCTGCAGGAGCAGCAGAGGGACGAAGGAGTGCAGGTCCTCATCGTCGTTACGGATGACCAGCGTGGCCGGCTCACCCTGCGGCAAGGTCAGCGTCTCCGGGGTGAATGCCCGTTTGCTGGCAACAATTTCAACCGGGGCTGATGGCGCTGCCGCCCCCGCGATGAAGGATCCCAGGAGGCCGGACAGCAGCACGAAGGGGACGAGGGCGCGGAGCCGCCTCATTTGGCTTTCGCGAAGATGCGGATCGGGGTGCCGGCGAAGTCGAACTGCTCCCGCAGATAGTTCTCGAGATACCGCAGGTAGGGCGCTCCGATCTCCTCCGGGTGCTTGCAGAAGAGGACGAACGTGGGCGGTTTGGCGGCGACCTGGGTAATATACGCCGATTTGACTGGCTTCCCCTTGCGGATCGGCAAAGGGTTTGCCGCGATCGCGTCCTGGAAGATCCGGTTGAGCTGCGCCGTCGGCACGCGGTGCGCGAAGGCCTTGAGGGCCCGGTTGATGACCGGAAAGACGCCCGCGACGGTCTTGAACTCGAGGGCTGAGCCATAGAGCACCGACGCCCACGTGAGGAAGGTAAAGCGGCGGCGCAACTCGGCCTCGTACTTCGCCTTGGCGTCCTGGTCGTCGGCGCGCAGGTCCCACTTGTTCACCAGGAGCACGCAGGCCCGGCCCCCACGCAAGGCCAGGCCGGCGATCTTGGTGTCCTGCTCCGTCACCCCTTCGATCCCGTCCAAGATCAGGACGGCCAGGTCGGCCCGGCCCAGTGCCCGCATGGCGCGCGCGACGCTGTAGCGCTCCACCCCCGGATCGATCTTCCCGCGCCGGCGGATGCCGGCCGTGTCAATGAAGAGGTATGCAGCATTCTTGTAGCGAACCAGCGTGTCGATGGCGTCGCGTGTCGTGCCCGGCACCTCGCTGACCACCAGGCGCGGCTCGCCCAGCAGCGTGTTGATGAAGGTGGACTTGCCTACGTTGGGGCGCCCCACGACGGCGACCTTGGGAATGTCCTCGGTCGCCGCGCCCTCTGTGGCGGCCGGGAGCAGGGGATAGAGGGCGTCCAGCAATTCCGCGACGCCGGCGCCGTGCTCGGCGGAGAGCGGGTAGAGCGGCGCCATCCCTAGCACGTAGAAGTCGCTGATGAGTGGATCGGATTTGGGTGTGTCGATCTTGTTGATCGCGACGAAGACGGGCTTCTTCACGCCGCGCAGCAGGTCGGCGATCTCCTGGTCGAGCGGAGTCAAGCCTTCGCGCCCGTCCATCAGGAAGATAAGGGCGTCCGCTTCCGCGATGGCGCGGCGAGACTGCTCGCGGATCAAGCTGAACATCTGCTCGTCGGCGGACGGGACCAACCCGCCGGTGTCCATCAACTGGAACCGCCTCCCTCGGTACTCGCTCTCGGCGTAGTGGCGGTCGCGTGTCACGCCAGGGAAGTCCTTGACGATGGCCTGGCGTCGGCCCAGGATGCGGTTGAACAGTGTGGACTTGCCCACGTTCGGGCGGCCGATGATGGCGACGGTGAACATGATAGGGTTGACAGTACCATGGATTCGCGGGTACGGAAAAGGGGACAGGCAAGTTTTTCACAAGTCAAGCCTGTCCCACTTTCTGCTGACTCTTTCTGTATAATGCCCTCATGTGCACTACCGTCTATCCGGCCCCCGACTGGGCCACGATCCGGACCGTCCTGCTGGACATGGACGGGACACTGCTCGACAGGGCCTTTGACGACCATTTCTACCTGGAGGCGCTGCCGGCGCACTATGCGGCGGCGAACCGGATGCCAGTGGAGGCGGCGCGCGAGCGGCTGGTGGCGCTCTACCGCGCCGTGGAGGGTGAGCTGGATTGGACTGACGTAGACTACTGGACCCGCACGCTGGAGCTCGACGTGCCGGCCATCAAGGACTCGCTGCGGCACCGGATCGCGCCGCACCCCGACAGCCTGGCCTTTCTCACGTTCCTGCGCAAGCGGATGATCCCCGTCCATCTGGTCACGAACGCGCATCCCAAGACGTTGGCCATCAAGATGGCCCAGACCGGCCTGGAGGCGTACCTCGACCGTGCCATCACTGCGTTCGACGTCGGCTGCCTCAAATCCAAGGTGGACTACTGGGTCAAGTCGGAGGTGATTCTGGGATTCGATCCAGCCGCCACGCTCTATGTAGATGATGATGAGGCCGCGCTGCTGTCGGCCGAGACGCACGGGATCCGCCACCTCTATCATCGCGCAAAGTCCAGCTCCACCGCGCCGCCCCAAGCATCATCGAAGTACCGCTCGATCGAGACCTTCCACGTCCTGATGAAATAAATCGGCGGGTCCTGCCCCCGCATAGCCCAGCGCAGCTGGGCGTTTCGCCGGCGAGGCCCCGCAGACCCGGCTGTACGCCCCACGCTGCATCTGGGCACCCATGCGGTGTCACCCGCTCGATTGCAACGAGTCGAAACGCCGTCGCAGCCGATGTCGCCCGAGGCGAAGGGGTGGCGGCGAGTGGGACCCTGGCGGAGCGGAAGGCGGCACACCTGAGTCTGCGGGGCTGCGACAGGGAAGCCGTCTGAGCTGGTGACCCGTTGCATTTGAAGAGCAACAGGTACCCCGGTGACTCGCCGACAGGACCCCGAAACCGCAGACGACAGGATCCGCGTTTACGGCAGGTTCATGCCGCGCTCCTGCCCCTCCACTTGCACGCCGTAGGGCGGTAGCGTCGTGAGGCGGGGATCGTCCACTGGGCCGCCGACGGTGAAGTGATAGAGCGATTGGAAGGCGAGGTCCTTGAAGCCAAAGACCTGGTGCACCGGGTCATCGAAGAAGCAGCCGATGCCCGTCGCCCGCACACCTGCCGCTTCGGCCTCTAGATACAGAACCTGCCCGATCACGCCCGTTTCCCAGAACAGCCGCCGATAGAACCATGGCCCGTGGTTGAACAGGGCCTCCTGATACTCGGCGATCATCCCCAGGGAAAAGGCGCCGTCTCCGGCGATGTCCTGAAAACAACTCACCTGGGCGGCCAGCCGCTTCGCGTCGCCGTGCTCCAGCAGGTACAGCGGCAGACCAGGAGGACACCCAGGCGGCGTGGTCCAGGCGAACTGCTCGTGCATGGCGCGCTTGAGCTTGTCCACCTTCCCTGGGTCGCGGGCCAGCACGTACAGGCCGGGGTCAAGGCCGTCCACTCGATGGACGAACAGGCCCAGGTGGATGATCGGATCCCACGGCAAAGCGTCCCAGGGCATGGGACGCCGGATCACTTCAAGCTCGGGGCGGGGCATGACCCGCGCGAGCATCTTGTAGAACGTGTCAGCTGGGATCGAGGTCTTCCCGTCGCAGGCCAGGAGGCTACGCCGCTGATGGATGATGCGGCCGGCGGAGGGATCGGCGGTAGAGGAGATGGGCTCACGAGGCGTCTCTGGTGGGTCGAACCAATCGAGGCCGTGCCATTCAATGCTGTGTTTCCGCGACGCGGCCGCCACGTCATCGATGATCTCCCAGAGCACGGGGTCGTCAGGGCTCAGCCGGTTCGCCTTCCCGTACCACCGTTGTTTCGTCATCTCGAACGCTAGGGCCGGATCGAGGAAGAGCGGGAGCACACGGTCGTCGCCAGCGCGCCATCCCTTGGCAAGATCCGTTGGCCAGACAACCATGACGAGATCTGGATGTTCACGTTCGGCCCCTGCGAAGGACTCAGTCCGGTTCAGCCCCAGCAAGTCCTCGACGGTCTCATCCGAAAGGCAGTGCAGCACAACGGCGGACCAGCCCAGCGTCGCGGCAGCGATCCGGACGGTCCCGATCGCGTGGCCCGCGTCGTGCTGGCAGTAGCGGAACGCGCGCTCGCCGTACTTCCACGCCTCCCGCCAGTGAATGGACGAGAGTCCAACCAGGAAGGCCTGCGGCGGAAACGCGTGCAGCAATTCCGCGAACAATTCGGCGGGACAATCTGCGCGACGCTCCAGCCCGTGCTCCTTGGGGGCGTAGTGGTACAGCCCAGGTGTGGATGCGAGGCCGGACACCGCACCGAACAGCAGGTATCCCTCAGTGGGATGCAGGTTCCCGCTAGAAGGATTGCTGCGCAGCGCCCAGCGCGTGCCGCCGGCTTGCTTCCAGGCGGACAGGGCAAGCGCGTATTCGAACAGCCGCGAGAGGGTGCGGATCGTGACCGGCGCGCTCGGCACGGCCACCGGGCGGTACAGGTCCTCATACGGCGGCGCGAGCGGCTCTTCGTCCAGGCCGAGGAGTGGCAGGTGCACGAGGGTGGCGCCCTCGTATCGCCGGAACGGGTTCGGTTGGTTCGCCCAGTCCAGGTGGCCGAGCGCACGTGCGTAGCGGTTGAAGTGATGCTTGGTTTCCTGGTGATACCGCATCACCATCTCAAGCTGTTTGACGTCGTGCATGTTAGGCAAACATATTACCCGAATTGAGTCTGCTAACTCCTCAATTCTTGTCACCCTGAGCGAAGCGAAGGGTCTAGATTCTTCGCTTCGCTCAGAATGACAGCAATGAACTTGACTCATGTCGCCCCTCGTGGTACGGACTCGCCAGCTATGGGCAAGCTCGACCTCGCCAAGGCCATCCTCGAGACCGGCTCCTTTCACTGGAAGACGACGCCGCAGTTCACGCTGGCGTCCGGCCGCGTCAGCGAGTACTACGTCAACTGCAAACAACTGCTCTCGCACCCAAAGTACCGGCGGATCCTCGCCGAATTGATCGCCGACCATCTCAGGGGCTGGGACGTCCAGGCTGTGGGCGGGATGGAGATCGGCGCGATCCCGATCGCCACCGCGGTATCCGACTATGTGTACGAACGTACGGGCCGTGAGCTGCGGACCTTCGTGGTCCGCAAGAAGGCCAAGGACCACGGGATGAAGCATGCGGTGGAAGGTGCCTTCATATCCGGAGACCGCGTGCTGGTCGTGGACGACGTGCTCACCACCGGCCAGGCGACGATCGATGCCATCACGCAGGCGCGCGCGGCCGGTCTCGACGTGTGCCACGCGCTGGTGCTCGTGGACCGGCAGGAGGACGGCGGCCGCCAGCGCGTCGAAACCCTTGGCGTCCCGGTCACCAGCCTCCTCACCATCCAGGACCTCAAAGGCCTCAAGGGCAAACCCGACGCGTAGCGTCCGCCCGAGACTGAGGGGGGCCTTACCAGGGGCCGAGCTTCAGGCTGGGGTGGGCACCTTTTGCGTAGCAAGCCACTGGATCGCTACCGGAAGGATGAGCTGCGCAATTTTCTGAGCCAGAGAGCCTGGGATCAGTTCATGTTCGGGGTGGGTGTACGCCGCCATCGTCATAGGCCGGAGGCTTTTGCCGCTCATGCGATAGGTGATATGGATGGAGCAGGCGGTGTTGTTGATCCTCACCGGCCCGTCGCTTGTAGAGGTGGAGACGATAAGCTTGCGATTGGGAGATGAGGTTAAACCACACGGAGCCAACCGCAGTATTCACTTTGACAGGTGCACCCATCGTTCAGTCCCCCTTAGCCTAACCTGGGATTACAGGCCGGCATATATTCTCGTAGTAGTTGCTGCTCGCGTTTAATGGAATCGTCGGTGACTTCAGCTCGAAAGTGAGTCGGTGAGTTTGCGTTAAGGGAAGGGATGTCGCCGTTCAGATGATCGAGTAAACGCTGTCGAATATCCCCGCGCCCGATATAAATCCATGTCCGGGCATTGTAGATCGCATACACGCCCGTTTGGCCTGCCTGGAAGGACTCAATAGCTTGTCGATCGAACGACCATGGCCTATCATTGTTAAACGGCATTGTAGACTCCTTTCGCATCACCGACTTAAAATCTAGAACCAACCGCTGGTTTCCATTTTTCGTAATACTCGACATACGACCCACTCCACCTTGCATACCACAGATCCGCCCACTTGCTGACCTCTCCCTTCATCTCGCCGTAACGCTTTTCAATGGCGCCATTGAACTTGTCCCAATTGCCATCAATCTGCAGGAGATCATCATCGGTGAGTTTTCCCCAGTGCTTCTTAAGATGTCCTTCGAGTTGGTTCCAACTCTGTTTGAATTGCTCGTGGTTCATGACGCCCTCCTTTGTTTTCTCAAGCTATGCAATCCTGTTGCGACGTTAGTCATTCTTTCCTCACCGCGGCGGAGACTGGGGAGGGTGCTGGCGCGGAAGCCGCTAGAGGGGATGCCGGATTAGCGGCCTCTTTCTCCGAGCCGTCTTTCTTTGGACTGGTGATGCTCTCTGGGTCTCTCTCCGCAGTCGTCTGCTTGAGTTTGTCCGAATAGTCCGTGATGTACCAACCGGACCCCTTGAACATGATCGCCGGCGCCGAAATCAGCTTAGAGACCGGCTGGGCGCAGGTTTGACACGCGGTGATGGGGCGATCGCTGAATTTTTGGGTCACTTCAAAGCGGTGGCCCGCCCCACACTCGTATTCATAGACCGGCATCGTTCCTACTCCTCGTATTCCGGCAGATAGAGTCCGGAGTGCACTATCCGCAAAACTGCGAGACAAAACTAGGCTGATGGCCTCTCCTTCAGGATCTCTCTTTCCGCCTTAAGCCAATTATCCATGTCATTTCCGTTCACGCAGCCTCCTTCTTCATAGAGTTGGTAAGCCCGCCAGGCAGTCTTCTCCTGTAGATCATTGGGGGATGACACTGATTGCGCCAGAACTTGCTGCTTTTTCTCTCTCCCTAACCGCAACATGGTTTGCCTCCTTACAAGTGAATCAGCTGACCCGATCCTTCTTAATGGCGTCTTTGCCCGCTGGGGGTGTGCTGAAAGTCATCGTGAAGTTCTCAACATCGCAGCAGCGGTGACCGTTCGGGGAGCAGTCACCACTGGAATGGGTTGTTTCTTGCCGTTTGCATCTCCGAGTCCCAGAAGCAGTTTCGTTTGCACCGCTGTTCGACTCTTTCGGCCCCGTATCGTCCTCCACCCCTCATCCAGCAACCATATGGCTCCGTCAGCCAGTCCCATGATCACGGTGATGACAACATACCAAGTTCCGACCACGAGCACCGGCACTAAGACGATAAACCCTAAAACCGCGACAATCCCTATAACGATCCACATCACCAGTTCCACGTTCACCTCCGTTGTGCAGAAGACAGCGTCTTCGGAAACGAAGCCCCCGAGGCAGCGTCACTGTCCTACAGGAGCCTTTTGCGTTGCTCAATCTCCGCGACCATGACGCGCTGAAGTTTCGCGATGGAAGCCGCCTTCTCCGGCTCCATCTTGTGTCTCGACATAAACTGACCGACCTTCTCTATAGACAACCGGCCGACACGCTGGCGATAGGCGTAGAGCGCATGGAGTAGGCAGCAAATGGTTTCCTCGTCCTCTCCCGATAAAGCAGCCACCTTCTCCACATGCGCACGAACAGCCGGGATCGGCTGCGTGGTCTTCCCTCCAGTCAGCGTGGCCTCGTAGGCTGCAAGCTGAGCCTCCTTCTCCTTTGTGTCCATGTCGAGCAACGGCTGCAGTGCGGCAAGATACGTGAACACATCGACGCCAGCCTCGGCAGTTTCATAACTTAAGTCCAGGTCAGGGGGCCACAGCCCCCATGGCGTACCGAGCCGGTAGATCCGCTTGACTTCCTCAGGGTCCAGCTTCACCTGTTGGGCCAGGAACCGGAAAAAGCCTGGTGCGGTCATTAAATCGCTTAATTCAGTCTCGTTCATGGCAGGTCCTCATTAAATGAGACAGGCCCTTCAGCACCCTTGTGTTGCGATTTTCTTGGGAGCAGCCTCCATGTAGAGGCGAATCAGGTGATGCTTTGCGTCACGCAACGTCTTGAAGTACGTCTCCGCCCTTGTGGCCAGGTCGATAAGGACCCACCCCTTACGCTTCTTATAGTATCCTCCGCCATCGACCGGGTTAATATAGACCGGATTAATGCAGAAGCACTTGGCGAAGGTCACGAAGCCGAGAGAGTTCGCGACCGATTGTGAGGGTTCTTGAGCCATTCTTGCCTCAAGGTGCTCTACTAATGATCTCACTCATTCGCCTCCCTATCGAGACCTGCGGGGAAGCCACCGGAACACCGGAGTTGTACCTGTGTGCCGGCGGCTGATTGTCCGCGTCGGGCGAGCCTATTGCCGGCCTACGCTCGGCATGCCAAACTCCACGGGCGGTGGCACCGAAATCCTATACTCGGCGACTGGCGTCACCATCACCCAATAGTTGAACAGCTCGTCCGCAACAATATCGTTGATGCCATGGGCACGAGTGCGCAGCATCTGCAACAACACCCCCAGCTCGGCCCTCACCTTTTCCTTATTTCCACTGTCTAACGCGGTCCGCACTTTGCTCAATTTCTCTGTGTAGGCATCAAAATTGGAGGCGGGATAGGTCGCCTTGTAATTCTTCAGCGAGTTTGCTAGCTCGTCGACCCAGGTGCCCTGAGCCGTGGCAACCCCCTCCGTAAATGCCTGTTTCGTCTCCTGCGATGGCGTGCCCGCTCCCCGAGACTGATCCGCCGCATTTGCTGACAGTACAAGGAACCACGGGATCAGTGCCAGCGCCGCGATGATACCCGTGCACCTTATGAACCGATAAGTTCTCATGGTACTTACCTTCTTCGACTGGACAAAGAGGGAGGGTGGCCAAGTCCACCTTCCCTCTCGACCCGTCGGCTTTAGGCTGCTACGGGAACAGCGATCTTGTGGACGGTCGAGTTACAAACGTCCCAGTTTTGAACCTGAGGCGTTCCTTCGAGCACTTTCGCCAGGGCCTTCAGCACTTCTTGATAACCGCCGCGGCTATAGGCGTCCGCGTTCTCTTGCGTATCCCAGAAACTAATTCCAACCGTTTCCTTGGCGCCTGGGACGGTGAACGTGATTTCGTCCTGGAAGCCTTTCTGTTTCCGAAGCAGGGGAATGATTTCCTTCTCGAGCGTCTGGGTAAACTCAGCCACGCTATTGGCCTTCAGACGCATGGTAACGTTTCTTGCAATCATGGCAACCTCCTTGGTTTGGGCGATAAAGGTGTGAGTTCAGATAACCTGTCTTGGTTCAGACAACCTGTTCTCAACAGGCGGAAATAATTAACCAATCCTAGTTCATCATGGGAGGGAGTCCAGTGGACGTTTCGTTAGTAATCAGGCAGCGGCTGGAAGAATTGGGGCTTGAGCAGAGAGATCTCGCACGTGCCGCCCAAGTGACAGAATCCTACATTTCACAGCTGATGACTCAGAAGAAACTGCCGCCTGCGCCGGAGCGGACCGATATGTACGACAAGATGGGCAAATTGTTGAAGCTCCCGGGCGGGGAACTTGCGAAGCTCGCGCACCTCCAGCGTCGGGAACAATTGAGGAAGAAATTGGGGGACCCTCCCAGTCCCTTGTTTAAGGAGGTTCGCGAGTTGATTCTCGGCAAATGCAACCCCGACAAACAAACCGAAGTACGCGCCATTTTTGAGAAGCAGCCCTTCGGCGAACTCGAACGCCTCGTCACCCAGAAACTGCTGGATGTCGTCAAGGGCCTTGCCAAACAAGAACTGGAAAATGAACCTTGGCTCCGCCGGGTCGCTCGACTCAGCCACCAAAGCTATGAACAGATACGGGTCATCGTGCTCGAGTTCCTGGATACGAATATCTTTAACCTGTCGAGTGAAAACTGCGTCTCTTTCTTTAATCCGCTCATTGAATCCTGGGACATTAACCTCGCGACTTTTGAGATGGAAATTGTCTTAAACCGCAGAGTGGCCCCGGGGCATTTGAAGAAATTCGAGTTCGTCGAGAGGGAACCCGGGAAACCGTTGGACGAAGAGCCGGGGTTCAAGGAATTTCTTCGGGATACGTCCCTCAGCGGCGGGGCGACTGGCGAGGAAATCGAGTTTCTACGAAAGCTGCGCTTCAAGAAAAAACGGCCTACCCCACTCTATTATTACCGGGCATTACAGAACCTTAGAGACCCCCTTCATTTTCGGTAGAGGGGAGTTCGAATCAATTTCATTATCAAACCAGATTACTCGGCTGGTAAATCATGGGAGGGCTAATATGTCGTCGATCAATATGCGTATACATCAGATTATCCAGCAGATTATAAACGCTGAGGCACGAGTGAACAATTTAAGGATGCCGGTTCATGTGCGCACTCGTGACTACTTGAATCAGGCCAAGAGTCTCTTATATCTGGCCGTAGCGGACGACGGCAAGGATTAGGAATCAAACTTTACCAGTACCGTCCGCCCGCGTTTCTTGCCCGCCTCAGGCCAGTGTGTTAGATTCGCTGCGGGTATTCTCGCATATGGACCGTGCCTACAATCCCCAGCAGATCGAAGCGAAATGGCAGCGGGTGTGGGCTGAGCAGCAGACCTTCCGTGTGACCGAAGACTCCTCCCGCCCCAAGTTCTACTGTCTCGAAATGTTTCCCTACCCCTCCGGCCGCATCCACATGGGCCACGTGCGTAACTACGCCATCGGGGATGTGCTGGCCCGGTTCAAGATCATGCGGGGCTACAACGTCCTGCATCCGATGGGCTGGGACGCCTTCGGGCTGCCGGCGGAGAACGCGGCAATCGAACAGGGCGTGCACCCCGCCGCTTGGACGACCGAGAACATCCGGTATATGCGGAACCAGTTGGAGCGCCTGGGCATCTCGTACGACTGGAGCCGCGAAATCAACACGTGCGAGCCGGACTATTACAAGTGGAACCAGTGGTTCTTTCTCAAGTTTTACGAGAAGGGTCTCGCGTACAGGAAACGCTCCGCGGTGAACTGGTGCCCGAGCTGCGAGACCGTGCTCGCCAATGAGCAGGTGGAGGAAGGTCGCTGCTGGCGGTGCGAGAGCGTGGTGGTCCAGAAGGAACTGGAGCAGTGGTTCTTCCGCATCACGGCCTACGCCGAAGAGCTGCTGACCGGCTGCGACCGGCTTCCCGCCTGGCCGACGCGCGTGCTAACCATGCAGCGCAACTGGATCGGCAAGAGTATCGGCGCGGAGGTGGACTTCCCGCTCGCCGAGCCGCTGTCCGACCTGCCGGCGATCCGGATCTTCACCACCCGCCAGGATACGATCTTCGGCGCGACCTTTATGAGTCTCGCGCCGGAGTCGCCGCTGGTCGAGCGGCTGGTAGAGGGCCGCCCGGAGGCAAAGGCCGTGCGGGAGTTCGTCGCGCGGGTCTCCCGACAGGAGAAGGCGCTGCGGACCGCTCCCGACCGGGTGAAAGAAGGAGTCTTCACAGGCGCCTGCGCCGTGAACCCCTTCACGCTGGAGCCGATTCCGATCTGGGTGGCGAACTTCGTCCTGTACGAGTACGGGACCGGCGCGATCATGGCGGTGCCGGCGCACGACCAGCGCGACTTCGAGTTCGCCAACACGTACGGAATCCCGGTCCGGTTGGTCATTCAGAACCCGGAAGGCACGCTCCGTGAGCCGCTGACGGCGGCCTACGAGGAGCAGACGGGCACGCTGGTCAACAGCGGCCAGTTCTCCGGCCTCCCGGTGGCGGAGGGGAAGGAACGCATCGCCGACTTCATCGAGACCTGTGGCATGGGCGCCCGCACGGTGAACTACCGGCTCCGCGACTGGGGCATCTCGCGCCAGCGCTACTGGGGTACGCCGATCCCGATCATCTATTGTCAGAAGTGCGGCACGGTTCCGGTCCCGGAAGCCGATCTGCCGGTGATGCTTCCCAAGGATGTGCCGTTCACTGGCAAGGGCGCCTCGCCGCTGGCCCAAGCGGAAGCATTCGTGAAGACCACATGTCCGAAGTGCAAAGGCCCAGCCCGGCGCGAGACCGACACGATGGACACTTTCGTGGACTCCTCCTGGTACTTCCTCCGGTACTGCTCGCCCCACGAAACGACGCGGCCGGTGGATCCCGCGAAGGTGGATCGGTGGATGGCGGTGGACCAGTACATCGGCGGGATCGAGCATGCGGTCCTGCATCTGCTTTACGCCCGTTTCTTCACCAAAGCCGTGCGCGACCTGGGGCTGGTGAAAGTGGACGAGCCGTTTACGAGCCTGCTGACGCAAGGCATGGTTTGCATGGAAACCTACCGTTGCGAGGAGCACGGCTGGCTGTTGCCGACAGAAGTCAACAAGGACGGGTGGCGTTGCAAACAGTGCGGGAAACCGGTCGAGCGCGGCCGCGTCGAGAAGATGTCGAAGTCCAGGAAGAACATCGTGGACCCGGAACATTTGATCGTGGCGTACGGCGCGGACACGGCGCGCCTCTTCTCCCTCTTTGCGGCGCCGCCGGAGAAGGACCTGGAGTGGAGCAACGCGGGCGTGGAGGGCGCGTACCGCTTCCTGGGGCGGGTGTGGAGGCTAGTGCACGACTTGGCCCCGCTGCTCAAGCAATCGAATGGCGACCACGTCGTCGCCGCCAGCCCGATGGCTAGCGACCTCAGAAGGCTCACGCATAAAACCATCAAAAAGGTCACTGACGATATCGAGCAGGAGTTCCAGTTCAACACAGCCATCGCGGCGCTGATGGAGTTCGTGAACGGCCTCTATAAGGTCGACGCCAAACACCTGAAAGCAAAAACAGATCTTTCGGCGATCTGTGAGGCGATTGAGACCTTGCTCATCCTGCTCACGCCATTCGCCCCGCACATCGCGGAAGAGCTCTGGGCGGCGACCGGCCACGCGAAAAGTCTTGCCCATGAGCGCTGGCATGTTTTCGATGATGCCCTCCTGCAGGAGGAAGTGCTGACAATCCCCGTGCAAGTGAACGGCAAGCTTCGCAGCAAGGTGACCGTCCCCGCCGACTGGAGCAACGAGCGGGTGATCGCGGCGTCGAAAAGCGATGCGAAGGTCGGGGAGTGGATCAAGGGCAAGACAATCAAGAATGTCGTGTATGTCGAGAAGCGGCTGGTGAACATCGTAGTGGAAGGATGAGCGGGTCCTGCCCCCGCATAGCCCAGCGCAGCTGGGCGTTTCGCCGTCGCAGCCCCGCAGACCCGGCTGTACGCCCCGCGCTGCATCTGGGCGCCCATGCGGTGTCACCCGCTCAATTGCTTAGGAGAGGGTGGTTATTTGCATCGGTAATGATTTTTGTACTTCATGGCTGCGGGTACGAGTTCGGCTCGACCGTCAAGCCGGGGTCCGCGCGGGGGCTGCAGCTGGCGGTGCCGGTCTTCCACAACGACACCTTCGAGCCTGTCTTGGATAAGCGTGTCACTGAGTTCGTGCGACGACAGTTCCTGCAGGCCGACGGCCTGACCCTGGTCAACGATGTCGGCGCCGCGCCCTTCGTGCTCAAAGGCCGTATCCGGAGCTACGGGCTCCAGACACTCTCGTTCCGGCAGGGGTTCGTCAACGAGCAGCGCGTCAATCTCCTAGTGGAAGTAAGCTTCGAAGATGCGGCCGGTCGCAAGGTGCTCTGGCAGGAGTCCTACCGAACGTCGGCCGAATTCTTCCAGACCACGGACCTCGCCACGAACCGCGCGCGACAGGACCGGGCGACCGAAGAAGCCTGCCAGGCGATGGCGGAGCAGATCGTGTCACGAGTCCTGGAAACCTACCCGCGATGAAGGCCAAGCGCGAGGGCATCGGCCTCCATGAGCTGAAGCGGCAGCTTGCGGCAGGCGACCTCGCCCCTCTGTATTTTGTCGTCGGGGAGGAAGCCCCCCTTCGGGACGACGCGGTGGCGGCGATCCGGGCTGCGGTCCTCGGGCCCGATGACGCCAACGTCGGGGCGTTCAACTCCGATGTGGTGTACGGGGATGAGACCGAGGCGGCGGAGATCCTCAGCCTCTGCGCGAATCTCCCCATGTTCGCGACACGACGATTGGTGATCGTCCGGGAGGTCGGGGCCCTTGCGGCCCGCGAAGCCGAGCGGTTGCTGCCCTACCTGGAGGCACCGGTCGAGAGCACGTGCCTCGTGCTGACCGGCGGGAAAGTGGACGGCCGCGTGAAATTTTTCCAGGCGCTCAAGCAGGCGGCCGTGAGCGTGGACTGCGCGCCGCTCGATGCGCGGGCGCTGCCAGCGTGGGTGCAGGACCGGGCCGGCGCACTGGGGCTTCGCCTCGACGAGGCAGCGCGGGGGTTGCTGATCGAGGCCAGCGGCGGCGACCTCGGCGTGTTGTGCCGTGAGATGGAGAAGCTGGCGGCCTACGTGGCGCCCAATACGCGGGTGACGCCGGCGGACGTCGAGGCCGTCCAGGGGGCGGACACAGGCGGCTCGGTGCACGACCTCATCGACGCCTTACAGCGCAGAGATCGCGTGGGCTCATTGCGGTCGTTGGGCAAGGTCCTCGACGCGGGCGAGCCTCCGCTGAGAGTGCTTGGCTTCCTGGCGGCGTGCTGGCGGAACATGTGGAGAGTACGGAAATTCTCGGAGGAAATGCTCCGCGACTTCGAGCTGTTCCGAGAAATCGACTCTCGCTTGAAAGGCGGAGGAGGAGGGCGCCGGAAGGAACGGCTTGAGATGGAGCGCCTGGTTCTGAATCTGTGCCGTGGCGCCGGCCGCGCTACGCCGTCGCGCCCCTTCGCATCTGCGCGGTGAGACGGGACAGTTTGCGGGAGGCGGCATTGCGATGGATGACGCCCTTGGACGCGGCACGCTGCAAGGCCCGCGAGGCTTCGCGGAGCAGTTCCGTCGCTTGGCTGGTCTGTTTCTGCTGGATGGCGGACTGCAGCTTCTTGATCACGCCCTTGACACCGGACATCACCGCACGGTTCCGGGCCCGCCGTTTCACGGCCTGGCGGGCGGCCTTCATGGTGTTCTTATGGACAACCGGCATGGTATGGCTCCCTCGTGAGACA
>WNGA01000407.1_pt1 | contig 68228 bp, 66 predicted proteins | sample 5400061 | NCBI WGS metagenome assembly WNGA01 (sample SAMN13153366, study PRJNA577476) | soil metagenome | isolation source: 100 cm soil or saprolite under grassland replicate 2 | place: USA:California | collected 2016-06-15
TTCCTGTTCACGGCGGTTCCTCCTCTTGATCTTGGACGGATCGCCTCGAACGCTCCCAACAAGAGCGGACGAGGCCGGAGGGACCGCCGTCAAGTTCTACGAGCTACGGGACATCCTCCCGAATCGCTGGTCGAGATACTGCCTGTGCTGCAGGTACTCGTCCTGTGTCGCGAGGTCGCGAAATCGGACAACCTCGACATAGAGCTCCCGACAGTCACGCGACGTCAAGTGGACACGCTCGATGTCGCCGCAGTGGTCTACCACTTGCTCTTCGGTTCGCTCCACCGCGTGACCCTGTGGCGTCACGGCGGGGTAGCAGAACTCCAACCTGAACCCTGGGCGTGTGAACCGCGGCCAGTCCGCGTGCTCCAATTCCATAGCCGCGAGACTAGTCGAGCACTGTCAGAGTCCGTGCGGCCTTCAACCGGCTACGACCGCTACGACCGCCTACCACCCGGTAGAGCCGGTGTGGTACGCGTGTAGCCGCGGCGGTGTCGGATCAGGCAACAGCTACTGCGCGGCAGTGACCTCCGTTCCCATGCGATCCAAATCGCAAGCGGTGACCGCCGAGGGCAAGGGTTTGGCGTACGTTCAAGACCTTCTTCGCGGCTAGCTCGGCGATGTGCTCGCCGGAACAGCGACCAGCCGTGAGTCCGACGAGGGCATCATGCTTTCGACTCGGCGCGGCCTCGCGATCCTGGACCTCGCAATCGCGCTCACGGCGATGGCGAAGGCCGACGACCTGGATCTGCGGACGCTCGACCTTTAGTCGCCCGGTGCTTAACGTGCGAGCAGAAACTAACGTGAACGTGATCGAGACCGAGCGCCTTCTTCTTGAGCCCTTGGACGTGTCCCGGCTGGAAGACTTCGTCGCGCTCACCGCTGATCCAGACACCATGCGTTACTGGGCGCCTGGTGGGCCGTTTAGGCGCGACGTGGCTGAGCGGAACTTCGCGGCATCGCTCGCACGTGTCCGGGAACACGGCTTCGGCAAACGCTGGATCGTGGCGAAGGAGAGTGGTGCGGGGCTGGGGTTCACCGACACGAAGTACTTCGGCGAAAGCTGCGAAGACGTCTCGCCTGACGAGGTCGAGATCGGTTGGATGCTCTTCCCGGCGACGCGGGGTCGGGGGTATGCGAGGGAGGCCGGACGCGCCGTCCGGGACGAAGCGTTCGACCGGCTCAAGCTTGAGAGCATCGTCGCCGTCCATCACCCTGAGAATGCGGCGTCCGGCCGGATCATGGAGAAGCTCGGCATGGTGTTCGAGCGCGACGTCGTCGCCAGCGACGGTTGGCCGTATCGCCTTTACCGCTTGACGCGCGAACAATGGGCCTCAGGGCGATGAATTTCAGTCGCCGCTCTCCCGGACTTCGCGCGCATTCGGCTGCGACCGGCCGAAGGAATCCTCTCAGCGTGACGAGCGCGAGCAACTCGTGGGCTTAAGCGGCTTCGGGACGAAGTCGTCCGCACCGGCCTCGACGGCCTGGGTCTTCTCCGGCCCGGTGCTCGCCGTGATCATGATCACGGGCAGGACGGCCGTCTCCTCGCACTCGCGGAGCTGCTGGCAGATCGCATAGCCATCCATCTGCGGCATCACGACATCGAGGAGAACGAGGTCCGGATCCGTGGCCTTGACGAGTTCGAGAGCAGCTCGTCCGTCGGTGGCCCAGATGACGTCGTAGCCACGCGAGAACGGCCTCGAGCAAGCGCAGGTTCTCGGGGACGTCTTCCACGACGAGGATCCTCGCGTCGCCGACGCCGCTCATCTACGCCGCCCGTCGCACTGCCGCCTCACGGTCTCGAGGAGCTCGACGACGTTCACCGGCTTCGAGATGTAGCCGTCGAAGCCCGCGGCCAGGAACCGCTCGTGGTCGCCCTGCATCGCCTGCGCGGTCACGGCGAGTACCGGTATGGAGGCGGTGCGCTCGTCTGCACGCAACCGGCGAAGCGCCTCGACGCCGTCAATGTCCGGAAGCTGGATGTCCATGAGCACCAGATCCGGCGCGTGCCCGGCCGCCAGCTCGACGCCCTGCCCGCCGGTCGTAGCCTCAAGCGCGCGATAGCCCGTCGCCAGCAGGACATCCCGGAACAGCTTCATGTTCTTCTCGTTGTCCTCGACCACGAGGATCTGCTCACCAGCCATGACTACGCGGGCTTGCAGGCAGCGTGAACACGAACGTGCTCCCCTTACCAAGCTCGCTGTCGACCCAGATCCGGCCGCCGTGCAATTCAACGAGCCGCTTCGACAGCGCGAGGCCGAGGCCCGTCCCCTCGCGCTGCTCGCTCCCCGCCTTCGTCTGCTGGAACTCCTCGAAGATCCGCTCGTGATCCTCGGGGGCGATACCCGGACCGGTATCGGCGACCGAGACTCTTACGTCGCCGTCGACCTGCGCCGCGTTGACGTCGACCGCCCCGCCCGTGGGGGTGAACTTAACGGCGTTTGAGAGCAGATTGAAGATCACCTGTCTGATCCGGCGCTCATCGCCCTCGACGGTGTCGACGTCCAGATCCGCCGAGAGCGAGATCTCGACGCCGTCCTTCGTCGCCCGCTCGCGCATCGTCACGACGCCGCGCTCGAGCGCCTCCCGCAGGGAGAACGGCGCAGCTTGGAGCTCGACTTGTCCCGCCTCGATCTTGGACAGGTCGAGGACGTCGTTGATCAGCGAGAGCAGGTGGTTCCCCGACGAGAGGATGTCGTCGAGGTACTCCTCCTGCTTCTCGTTGATGTCGCCGAACATCCGCTCCCGCAGCACCTGCGAGAACCCAAGGATCGCATTGAGCGGGGTGCGGAGCTCATGCGACATGTTTGCGAGAAACTCGCTTTTATGCAGACTCGTCGCTTCGAGTGCCTTGTAGAGGCGCCTGAGCTCGTCGTTCATGCGGTTCACATTGGCCGCGAGCGCTCCCAGCTCATCTCGATTGCTGACGTCGACGCGCCCGGAAAAGTCGCCCGAGGCGATCGCAGCCAGTCGAGAGTCGATTCGCTGGATCGGTCCGATCAGCGACCAGGAGAGGACGAACCCCAGCAGCAGCGCAAGGCCGATTGCCCCCGCTGCGACGCCTATGAAGAGGTTCCGCGAGCTCGCGTACGCGCTCGCGTTCTGCGCGATCACGTCGTCGGTCTTCGCGGTCGTCCTGTTGGCGAGCACCGCCGTGAGGCTGTTGAGGTCGATCGCGAGCTGCTCGGCCCTGTGACGGAGACGCGGCGGCGGGGCTACGCCAGGCGACGCATCGGTCTCGAAGTCGATGAGCTCCCGTATCACAGCGGAGAGCCGCGCGCTCTTCACCCGGATCCGGCGCAGCACACCCTTGTCCTCGGCTGGAGGCACGAATCCGAGTCGGACGACGGAGGTTGCCGGGCCAATTAGCGCGACAGCGTTCGCGATCGCCTTGTCGACGGCGGCCGCTTCGCGTCCGCTTGGGCGCGGCGGCTTCGATTGGTTGACTGCGTAGAAGTCGCTGGCGACGTTCTCAGCCAGCAGCAGGCGGACGTGCGAGGCGTCGCTCTGGAGCTTGCCGTACGCGGAGGCCCGCTGCTGGAGTGCGCCGAGGCGCGCAATCCTCTCCTGTGAGTCGCCGAGGACGCTGAGGCCGAGCAGACCGACCACCACGACCAGCACTGCAGTGCCCACGAACGCCACGAGCAGCTTCGTGCGGACCCTCGCCGGCAGGCGCCCGACGCCGCCGACGAGACGATTGCGCGCGCTCACCCGCCACCGCTTCGTGGCGAGGCCCGCTGCTCGCTGGTTCGTTGGCTCAACATCAGACCGACGCTCACGGAGTCAGCGTCGCCGAACCTCCGACCATATCCGTGACCAACCAGCTTCCGTTGATCCGGGCGACCTGCTGATCGGCGGCGGTTACGGGTCCGAGCTTCTTCGTCTTGCTATCGATGTAGTGGCACTCGAAGTGGAGCGTGCCGCGATCGCCGTTGACCGTAATGCGGATCTTGTAGGCAGCCGTATCCGAGACCCAGCGGTTGCCGCGCCGGAAGGCTGGCGCCGCCACCCAAAAGCGCCGGATTTGCTTCTTTCCCGTCAGCGTCTGCCCCGGCTTGGTGGTGAAGGTCGCCTGCGGCGCCCACAGGCTCATCATTAGATCGATGTCCTTCTTCGACGTCGCCTTGTGAAAGTTCTTCTCGAGCTGGTTGATCGACCAGAGATCCGCCTGTCGTTGAATCGTCTGGTCCGAAGCCGATTTCGTGCTCGAGCCCCCGCACGCAGCGAGCGAGATGGCCAGAAGCCCCAGCGTGCCTCCGATCGAGACCCTTCGCATTTGAGCCTCCTTTCCGCTCAGGCTCGCCTGGGCTGTCGGCGCGTAACGATGTTCACATGCCGGCGCGGATCCGTCCAGCGCCAACGCGGATTCACGGGGGTGCCAGCACGGCGCCGCGAAGGGGATCGTCACCTTCCCGCCTGGGCGCAGAAGCGGTGCACCTGGTCCGGAAACTCGCGGACGCGGATCGGCTTCTCGAGCCAGCCGGCGAAGCCCGCGGCTTCGAGCCAGTCGCCGCCTCCTTTGAGCGGCAGCGCGCTCAGCGCGATGACCGGGATCAAGGCCGTTTGCGGCTCGTCTCCCAGCCTCCGCGCGGCCTCCGTGCCGTCCATGTCCGGAAGCCGGAGATCCATCAGGATCACGCCCGGCAGGTGCTCGGCCGCGAGCGCGATCCCCTCGGCACCACTTGCCGCTTCGAGCGTCTGGAATCCGGCAACGCGGAGCACATCCCGAGCGAGCTTCCGGTTCTTCTCGTTGTCGTCGACGATCAGGACGAGCGTCACCGGCGTATCCTCTCGCCATGCCGATCCGGCTGGTGCTCGCGGAGGACCACTATCTCGTCCGCGAAGGCGTGCGGCGGCTCCTCGAGACTCGGGCCGACCTTGAGGTCGCAGCCGTGTGCGGGGATCTCGGCTCTCTGCTCGCCGCAGTAGAGGCAGAACACCCGGACGTCGTTGTCACCGACATCCGCATGCCGCCGGGGGACACCGACGAGGGGATCCAGGCCGCCGAGCGGCTGCGCGAGACGAACCCCGACGTCGGCGTTGTCGTTCTCAGCCAGTACGCCAACCCGAGCTACGCTCTCGCGCTCTTGGAGCGCGGGAGCGCGCGGCGCGCCTACCTCCTGAAAGAACGCATAAAGGATCTCGGACAACTCGTGACGGCGATCCACGCCGTCGCAGAGGGCGGCTCGGTGATCGACCCGAAGGTTGTCGAAGCGCTCGTGGCGGAGAACGCCCGCGGCGAGGAATCTCCGCTCAAGCAGTTGACGCCGCGCGAGCGCGACGTTCTGCACGAGATGGCGGCGGGCAAGAGCAACGCGGCAATCGCGGAGGCGCTCTTCCTCACCGAGAGGTCGGTCCAGAAGGTGATCCACTCGATCTTCCTCAAGCTCGGGCTCACCTGGGAGACGTCCGTCGACAAGCGCGTGAAGGCCGTAATCCTCTACCTCGCCGAGAGCGCCTAGCGTCATTCCGGGAGTGGAAGGGATCCGGCGACTCGCGTCCGGCGGCCGGACTCCGAGCGGATGGTCAGCCGGCCGCCGAGGGCCTCGACGCGATCACGGAGCCCGAGGAGTTCCGCATCCGACTTGGCGCAGTCCGCGACGACTTCGAAGGCGAGTGCTCCCCCCTCGTCACGCACCGTGACCGTCGCCGGCGCACCGGCGGCGGCACGCTCGAGCACCTCAAGGCAGCAGAAGTACACTGCGCCCGCGACCTCCGGCGGATAGGCCGCGCCTGCTTCGATGTCGATTCGGGTCGGTGCGTTCGCGCTCACCGCCGCCGAGCGCAGCGCCGCGGCCAAGCCCCCCGCCTCGAGCAGCGGCGGGTAGATACGGTGCGCGAGCTTCCCTGACTCATCCAGGGCCTGCTGCACGTCGCGCCCCACCTCTTCGAGAAGCGTCTTCGCAGCCGTAGGATTGGCGTCCAACAACCCAGCGGTGAGCTGCAGGTTGGCCGCGAGCGCGACCAGATGCTGCTGCAGGCCCTCGTGCAGGTCACGCTCGATCCTGCGGCGGGCGGCGTCGTCGGCCAAGGCGAGCCGCTTCCGAGATTCACGCAGGCCCGCGATCTCGACGCGCAGCCGGTCGAGCTCCCGCACCACGTCGACCTGCCGAGCCTCCACGTTGATCGACCTCCTAGCGTGACTGCCGGAAGTTGTCCGTCACGGCTACGGCGCCGTCAAGTAGCCCAGCACCCCGTTGTGACGGGAAGGCAGCCTCCCACGCACTCGCCAGCCGCCACCGTAGTCGCGGCGGCAGCGACATCCTAGCGTCGCCTCGTTGGATCCAACCAGCGCTCATGGCGCAAAAGGAGGGATCATGAAACTCGGACAAGTACAGCGGAGGAAGATGCCGCTGACGGTCGTAGCACGGCTTGCGGCAGCCACGCTATTGGCCGTCGCCGTGGGCGGGCTTTCCGCGTCTGCGCGAGGGCAGTCGGCGGGGAACGCGGCGATCGAGTGGAACGCGATCGCATCGACCGCGATCATGTCGACCGCCGGGCAGCCCCCGCACGCCGCCGTGCTCAGCTTGGCGATGGTGCAGGGTGCCGTCTACGACGCTGTAAATGCGATCGACGGCGGCCACCAGCCCTACCTGGTCGCGCCACCCGCGGACTCAGGCGACTCCAAGGAGGCCGCAACCGCGACCGCTGCCTTCCGCGTGCTCGTCGGCTTCTCCGCCGACGAGCGTGACCCTCCGCTGGCCGGCCTGTTCCCGGTGCAGCGTTCGATCTTGCAGCCTCTCTACGATACGTCGCTCGCGACCGTGCCCGACGGATCTGCGAAGACCGGAGGGATCGCCGTCGGCGAAACGACCGCGGCCGCGATGCTCACCGCGCGCGCGAACGACGGCCGCTTCGGTGACTTCAAGTTCGTGGAAGGCTCCGATCCCGGGGAGTGGCGCCTTGCGCCGCCCCAGGGACCCACCCAGATCGTCGCGCGCGATCCGGCGCCCTGGGTCGGGTTCGTGAAGCTGTTCCTCGTCCCGAACGTGGAGATGCTGCGCAGCGACGGCCCGAACGCGCTCACAAGCGCCGCCTATGCGGAGGACTTCAACGAGGTGAAGGAGCTCGGCTCGCTCACGAGCACGAAGCGCACCGCCGACGAGACGGCGGCCGCGATCTTTTGGCAGGACAGCGGGCCGGCGATCTGGAACCGCGTCTACCGGTCGTTGGCGACGAGCCGCGAGCTCGACATCGTCGACAGTGCACGCCTCTTCGCGATGACCAACCTGGCCGCGGCCGACGGCTCGATCGGCTGCTGGAACGACAAGGCCTACTGGAGCTTCTGGCGGCCGATCACCGCGATCCGGGAGGCGGCGGGCGACGGTAACCCGGCGACCGAGGCCGACCCAAACTGGCTGCCGCTCTTCGACCCATCCGTTCCTGTCTCGGGGCCCCCGCTCGTCACGCCCGGCTTCCCCGACCATCCGGCGGGTCACACCTGCATCAGCGGGGGCGACCGTGCACGCGCTGCAGGCCTTCTTCGGCACTGACAAGGTCTCTTTCACGGCCGTCAGCAACAAGTGCTTGCCGGCGCCGTGTCCGGCCAGGAGCTTCGACCGCTTCTCAGACGCGCTCAAGGAGATCATCGGCGCCCGCGTCTGGGGCGGGATCCACTTCCGCACCGCGGACGTGCAGGGAGCCGTGCTCGGCAAGAAGGTCGTCCATTACATGGAGAAGCACTACTTCCAGCCGACGGGCTGAGGCGAAGCGTTCCGGCAGTGGGGTTCGTCTCCCGCAGGCGACCCCACCGGCGGCGCCGTGGAGCGCCATCCGCGGTGAGAGGACAAGCGCGAGCGTCCTTGGAAATGCCTACGGAAACGTCCTGTCACAGCGAAATCGCGCCGCTCGAGCCCGTCGCGCTCATCCTTGAGAACCGTCCTTTACATCAGCGCTCAAGCGAGGCTGAGCACCTCCGCATCCACGAGGACATCGTGGTTTGCGCAACGTATGGTTCTGCCCACTCCGCGCGGAAGTCCGGCCCGCTTCGCGGGCCATGATGACTGCCGCGTCAGCTAGTCGTTCACGAGCGGGGTCAACCGCTCGATCGAGCACTCAGGGTGCATCGCCTGCCAAACGGCGAGATACCCGTCGAGCTCAACGTCTGCGTGGGGAGTCGCGAAGGATTGTGGCCTTGCTGTTGCAGCGATGATCCGGCTGTCGATCACTTCGACCAGGCACTCGCAGCGCCGCAGATACTCGGCAAGGGAGGCAGCAGAAGCCGCTGTATCGGTTCGGATTCGCATTTCACCGCAGATCGTTCAGACGGGTGTCTCTGAGCAGAGCCCGCCGCCAGGCTCCGCTCACGAGGACACTTTCTCTCGCGCATGAGGCTCCGCCGCATCGAGCCCCGCCTACGCTTGCTCCGAGCATCGGCGGAAGCGACGGGTTGACTCGTCCCCCATCCGCGGTTGATTGGCGCGGTTCACTTTCCCGCGGCTCGGCAGGTTGGCGTTAAGGTCGCCAGGTGGGGCTCGCGATGCCGGTGGTTTGGAGCGACCGCTGCCGGCTGCACGACCCGGGCGGCGAGATTTTCATCGGGGTACGCACGCCCGGCACCGAGGTGGTCGCACGTGCAGATGCGATCCTTGCTGCGCTCGTCGAAGCCGATGCGCGTGTCGTCGACGCCGAGCAGCACGCCGAAGTGGCACTGCTTGCCGTGCACGATGCGGCACTCCTGGAGTTTCTCGAGTCCGCCTGGGACGAATGGACTGGTGCGCGGCTCGAGCGAGAGCAAGGACAGGACCGCGTCGTTCCTTACGTGTTCGCCCACGCGGCGCTGACATCCGGCCGGCCGGCGGCTGTGCCCACCGCCGTCTGGGCGAAGACCGGCTACTTCGCGTACGACACGATGACCCTCATCGGGCCCGGCACCTGGGACGCCGCGCGCGCTGCCGTCGACGTGGCGCTGACTGCCGTCGATCTCGTCGCTGCAGGCGCGCCCTGCGCATACGCATGCTGCCGCCCGCCGGGGCATCACGTTTGCCGATCGTGCTACGGCGGTTCCTGTTACCTCAACAACGCCGCCGTGGCAGCGGCGGCATTCGCCGACAAGCTTGCAGGCCCGGTTGCGATCCTCGACATCGATGCCCACCACGGCAACGGCACGCAGGAGATCTTCTACGAGCACGGTGACCTGCTCGTAGGCTCCGTCCACGTCGATCCGGGCGCGGGCTGGTTTCCGCACTTCGTCGGCTTCGCGGACGAGACGGGCACCGGCGACGGCGACGGTGCGAACAAGAACCTGCCGTTGAGACCGGGCACCGGCGACGACCTCTGGCTCGATGCAGTGAACGAGCTCACAGCCTGGGCACGCGCGGGCGGTGCGACGGCGCTGATCGTCCCGCTTGGAGTCGATGCGGCGGCCGGCGATCCCGAGAGCCCGCTCCGCGTGACCGCGACGGGCTTTCGTCGCGCTGGGCGCATTCTCGGCGAGTTGGGACTACCGACGGTGCTCGTCCAAGAAGGAGGCTACGACCTCGAATCACTCGGCGAGCTCGTGCACGAGGTGTTGCTCGGCGTCGAGGAAGGACTCTAAAAGCAAAGCGTGTGCGCGCCCAAACCAGGGGCGCGCACACGCTCAGGCCGACTAGGACTGAAGAACTACGTTCTTCGCCTCGGGGCCCTTTGCGCCCTCGGCTGCTTCGAACTCGACCTTCGCTCCCTCGGGGAGCGACTTGAAGCCCTCACCAACGATCGAGCTGTGGTGAACAAAAAGGTCCTTACCCTCGTCCGCGGGGGAGATGAAGCCATACCCCTTGGAGTCGTTGAACCACTTCACGGTTCCAGTTGCCATTGAAAAACACCTCCTCTACCAATTCACGAACGGTAGGTGGAGGCGTGATTGCCAACCAGTACTCGCTCTGTAGAGCCCACACCGTAGCACGCTAATCGTCTGGCCCCTATCCGGGGATCAGCCGGCGCGAACGATGAAGAAAGCGATCGCCACGTACTGACAGGCGACGCCGACGATCGTCAACGCGTGGAACAACTCGTGATAGCCGAACACCGCAGGCGCCGGGTCCGGGCGGCGCCGGACGTAGACGACCGCGCCGACCGTGTACGCAAGCCCGCCGGCTATGAGCAGGATCACGGCCGCAGGGTTGACCCGGCCGATTAGCTGTGGCAACACGACGACGGCCACCCAACCGAGCGCGATCCCAATTGCCGCGGCGAGCCATTTCGGTGCCCCGACCCAGATGAACTTGAGCACGATCGCGGCGGCAGCACCGGTCCAGATGATCGTCAGCACAGCGGGCCGCCATGCGCCTCGCAGCACGAGCAATGAGACGGGCGTGTAGGTCCCGGCAATCAGCAGGTAGACGCCGGCGTGATCGACCCGACGCATCCAGAGGCGCGCGCGAGGCTTCCAGGTGACCCGATGGTAGAGCGCGCTGGCTCCGAAGCACGCCGCGACCGAGCCGGCGAACACCGCGGCGGCGAATCGCGCGCGCCCACCGTCGGCGGCGACGATCAACAATGGCGCCAAGGCAACCGCGATCACGAACGCGGCCTGATGAAGGACGCCCCGCAGTCTCGGCTTGTCGAGACCAGCTGCGATCTGTTCGGTCATCTGCACGTAAACGCCCCGGAACGATACCGGGGTTCCCGGGTACGCGATGCGTTACGTGGTAGACCCGTCGAAGTGCCGGAAACCGGACTCAGGATGACGGAAATGCGGTTCACCCAGACCGCCGGTGTTGTTGACGGCACTGGTGATGCGATCCTTCAAGACGCTGAGCATCTCGGTCTCCTGGGCCTTCGTCAGGTGACCCGCCGACACGGCGTTGTCGAGCTTGTCCTTCGCGGCGGCGACGAGTGCGTCGATCAGGCCGTCGACGGACTTGCCGTGTGCCTTCGCAACCTGGGCAAGGCTCTTGCCGCTTTCGAGCTCGGTGCGGAGCTGCGCTTCCGTTATGCCGATGTAGCCGGCTGCCGTTTCGAGCCGGCCGATGAAGCCGAAGTGGCCGAGGCCGCGATGATGACCGCCGAAGAGCGGGAAGTCGTTCGACTGGATCCGTGCCTTGAGGGCGTCGCCTTCTGCTTTCGTCACACGGCCGGCTGCGACGGCCGCGTCGACGCGGTCACTCAGGGCCTGCTTCAGAGCGTCGCTCAGTTTGCTCGAGGGGATTCCCAGTTGCTTCGCTGCATCGTCGATGACTGCCTTGCTCTCCGAGCTCGGCGAACTGTCCTGTGAGGCCGCGACGGCCGCGCCGGCGCCTGTGGCGGCAAGCAGGGCTGCGGCGCCGACAACGATCTTGGTCTTTCGATTGAGTTTCATGAGCGAAGACAACCAGCCCACTCTAAGAGCACGCTAAGAACTGCCTAAGAACTGCCGTTGAGGCGGAGCGTTATCCGCGTGCCACCGCCCTCGGCGCGCTCCGCGATGACCTCGCCTCCGTGAGCAACCGCAACCTGGCGGACGATCGCGAGCCCGAGTCCCGATCCGGGCTGGCCACGTGCGGATCGAGACCGATAGAAACGATCGAAGACGTGAGGAAGATCTTCCTCGTCGATCCCCGGACCGTGGTCACGCACGCTGACCTCACCGTCTCGCACTACCACCTCGACGTCGGCGCCCCGAGGGCTCCACTTCGCAGCGTTGTCGAGCAGGTTGGCGACTGCCCGCTCGATCGTCGCCGGAACTCCTTGCACCATCGACTCCTGCAGATCGGTCGTGAACGTGACTGCGGGGCGATCGCGCCGTGCGCGCTCGACTGCGTTCGCAGCGACGAGATCTAGCCGAACCTCTTCCGGCTCCGCCGTCTGCTGCTCGCCGCGCGCAAGATCGATCAGGCCGGAGATCAATGTTGTCATCTCACTCAACTGGTCGACGACGTCGGTCAGCAGACGTTCGCGTTCCCCTGCGGGAAGGCTGCGCTCGCTCGCGAGCACCTCGATGTTGGTCCGCAGGCTCGTCAGCGGAGTGCGCAGCTCGTGTGACGCATCTGCGACAAGCTGGCGCTGGGCACGTGAGGACTCCTCTAGCGCTCCGAGCATCGAGTTGAAACTGCCCGCAAGCCTGCTGAGCTCATCCCGTCCGCCGACCTCGATGCGGTCCGACAGGTTTCCGGTCTCGGTGACGGTCTCCGTCGCGGCGGTGAGTTTGCGGACCGGAGCAAGCGCCGCTCGCGACACGGCCAGCCCGAGCGCAGCCGCAATCGCGATTCCGCCTCCCGTAATCAGGACGAGCAGGTTCTTGATGTGGCCGAGTGAGCCATCGACTTCGGTCAGCGAGCGGGCAACCCGCAGGGCGCCCCCCCGTACGGGAATGGTCAGCACGCGAAAGTGTGTTCCGCGAACGTGTGCGTCGCTGAAGAACCGACCCCGCTCGCCTCGGGCTACCGCAATCACTTCGTCGTTCACCGGCAATTTGACGCTCGTAGGGGGAGCACTGTCGAAGCCGGGGGCAGGGTCGGGAGGTAGATAGACCTTGCCGTCGGCATCGACGCCCTGCGGTAGCACCGTCGCACCGCCGAGCTCGCCGGCCGGTGTGCCGAAGTGCGCGAAATCGTGGACCGGGGTCGTCCGCAGCTGTGCGGCGGTCGTCTGCAGCGAATCGTCGATGGTGGCCAGCAGCTGATCCCGAACGACGAAATAGATCACGAACGACGCAGTCAGAATCGCGAGCGCAACCGCGGCGGCGGCGACGAGTGCCAGGCGGGCGCGGAAGCTCATGTCTCGCGCAACGCGTAACCGACCCCACGCACCGTCTGGATCAGACGCGGCTTGCCGCCCGCTTCGGTCTTGCGCCGCAGGTAGCCGATGTACACGTCCAGGGAGTTGGAGGCGAAACCGAAGTCGTAGCCCCAGACCCGCTCGAAGATGATCGAGCGCGTCAACACCTGGCGCGGGTTCGTCATGAACAGCTCGAGCAGAGCGAACTCAGTCCGGGTGAGCTCGATGAGATCGCCGCCACGGCGAACCTCGCGAGTCCCCGGATCGAGCTCGAGGTCGGCAAAGCGCAGCGGTTCGTCCTCGCCCGCCGAGGTCCGCCGCAGGAGCGCGCGCACTCGAGCGACGAGCTCCTCGAGGGCAAACGGCTTCGTGACGTAGTCGTCGGCGCCGGCATCGAGCCCCGCAACACGGTTTTCGATCTCGTCGCGCGCCGTGAGCATCAGAACCGGCACACGGTTGCCACTGCGGCGAATCCGACGGCACACCTCGAGCCCGTCGACCACCGGCATCAGGACGTCCAGGATCACCGCATCCGGCTGGCCCTCGCCGTTCGCATCGAGGCGTTGGAGCGCCTCTTGGCCGTCGGCAGCCAGCTCGATCTCGTAGCCCTCGAGCTCGAGGGCCCTGCGGAGGGACTCCCGCACGGCCCGTTCGTCGTCCACGACCAGAATCTTCACGGCACCTATTGTCGTTGCGGAAGCTGAGAGCGGAGTAAGAGAGCGCTAGAACCTCAGAGCCGCTAGGGCTTCGCGACGGTGAGGCTAACGGAACCGCGGCCTTTTAGGTCTGTCACGCGGAACCGGTAGGTCCGCGCCCCGCAGACCGTGAAGGTGCGCGAGACAGCCCGCGCGGAAACGACATGCGCTGCACGAGTCGAGGATGCGAAGACGTCAAGGGAGAGGCGCATCCCGGCAGAAGGCCTGAGAGTGATCTTGAGGGTGCCGTCCAACTGCGTCGCGACTGTGAAGGTCCGCGTCTTCTTCGTGCGGGTCAAGACTGCCTTCTGCGTCGTCGTCGTTCCGACCGTCCACGGCGCGGTCACGTCTTGCTCGGCTCCCGTGAGCGCAGCCGACGTGGGATAAAGCGCCTGATCGACGATCTGCCACGGCGTCTCCGCGCGGCCGGCCTTCTGCTCGTTGAGCACGCGGTACGTCTCGGCCCAGCCTTCGCCCGGGTTCTCCGTGTACTGCACCGGATCTTCGGCGCCCGGAACGAGCACGCCGCTGCGCGCCTTCGTGCAGACCTGCATCGCCGATGCCCAGCGCTTCGGGCCCCAGTCGAGCGCGTCCCACGGCCCATTGGAACGATTCGCCGCGATGTGGTGGCCGTACTCGTGCGTGATCACCGCTTCGGCGGAGAGATCGCTGTCGGGATCCTCTCCCGGTGCGTACAGCTGCGCCCCGCGCGCGCTGTAACAGGCAACCGCGTCTGCACCGCAGGTGCGTGAGATCTGGTCCGGCGCCGCAAGCAACACGGTGACTGTCGAGAGCTCCGACCCGTGGATGAGCGATGCAAGAAAGTCAGCCCAGCGCTGCCCCAGCGCGGCGTCCACCGGGTAGCTGTCGGAGGCATAGATGGTGACCAACTCGCCCGTCGAGACCCGGTACTCGCCGCCCCAGTAGCCTGCCGGAGCCGCGGCGCTGACTGCGGCCTTTGCGATCTGGGTGTCGACGATCGGCTGCGACGCACGCGAGATCTCCGCGAGTTGCGGCGACTCGAGTCTCTGCACTGGTTTTGCCTGCGCGGCCGCCGCTGCCACAAGGGCGGTCGCCACAGCGACGGCGCACAGAACCGACAGACGGGCGGAGGGGGAACGTCCCGCCCGCTCTGAGCGTCGCGAGTGGAGGGTCGGTTTGGGTTCCAAGTCCCGCGAAGCCATGAAGTCGAAGGTGCCATCCACCCCTAAGACCGAGTTAAGACGGCCGTAAGGAGTTTGTGTGCTGAGGTCTTATCGAGTTCTTAGCCGAGTCTCACCCGGATCTTAAGGAACGTTGGTGAGATGGATGCGTGAGACCCCTCCGTACTCCCACCGTCACCCTGGCGGCCGCGCTCGCCGCCGGCGCCCTCATCGGCGCCGGCGGCGGCGCGGCGACGTACGCCGCGCTGTCGTCCGGGAACGGATCGACGGTCGTGCGGCAGGTCACCGTCAGCGATACCCAGCCCGCGTCGAGCGACGGCAACCTGTCCGTGCAGTCGATCTACCAGCTGGCAAACAAGGGCGTGGTCGAGATCACGGCAGGGCAGGGACAAGGCTCGGGCTTCGTCTACGACGCTGACGGGAACATCATCACGAACGAACACGTCGTCGAGGGCATGAGCTCTGTCTCCGTCAGATTCTGGAACGGCAAGACCTTCGCTGCGTCCGTGGTGGGTACCGACGCCTCGACGGATCTCGCTGTCCTGAAGGTCGATGCGCCCGTGTCGCAGCTCTTTCCTCTCTCGCTCGGCGACTCGAGCAAACTCGTCGTCGGAGACCAGGTCGTCGCCATCGGCAGCCCGTTCGGGCTCGAGGGAACGGTCACGTCCGGGATCGTCAGCGCACTGCACAGGGAGATGACCTCGCCGAATCATTTCGCGATCGACAACTCGATCCAGACCGACGCCGCGATCAACCACGGCAACTCGGGCGGCCCGCTCCTCGACGCCCAGGGCAAGGTCGTCGGCGTCAACTCTCAGATCGAGAGCAACTCCGGCGGCAACGAAGGTGTCGGCTTCGCGATCCCCTCGAACACCGTCCGATCGATCGCGTCGCAGCTGATCTCGAGCGGGAAGGCCGAGCATTCCTTCCTCGGCGTCGTCCTCAGCGATTCCTCCTCGCAGACCGGCGCGGCGATCGGCCAGGTACGAGCGGGCACGCCGGCAGCGAAGGCGGCTCTACGCGCAGGAGACGTCGTCACCGCAGCGGCGGGCACGCAAATCCATTCGGCGAGCGAGCTGCGCGCGGTCATCAACGCGCACCGGCCCGGTGACACCATCTCCGTCACGTATACACGCGGCAGACAGAGCCACACCGTCAAGGTGAAGCTCGCCGCTCGCCCTGCGTAAGAGCCTAAGCGGGACTCTGGTAGGTCTTCGACATCGCCTGCAGCAGCTTCCAGGCAATCGAGCCGTGAGTCTCGACGAGCGGGCGGAATTCCCACGAGGTCAGCCCGTAGCAGCGCAGATCGCTATCGGCGGTGATCGTGGCCGTCCTGGCGCTTTCGTTCAGCAGCGCCACCTCGCCGAAGTAGTCGCCCGGCCCGAGCTTGCGCCGTTCGTCCCCGCCGACGCTCACCGTTGCCTCGCCGTCTTCGATCACGAAAAAGCCGACACCGCTGGTGCCCTCGGTGGTGACCGTGTCGCCCGCGTTGAACGTCCGCTGCTTCATGGACGCGGCGATCCGCTCCAGTTCCTTCCCGTCCAGGTCGGAGAAGATCGGGACCCGCTTCAGGAGATCAGCCGCGCCCGCTGCCATGCGAGGACTATGCCACACTGAGCAAGTGAGGCTCACGATCGTCGGGTGCTCGCCCGCCTGGCCGAACCCCGGGGGCGCACAGTCGGGGTACTTGGTCGAGGGCTCCGGACGCGTCCTGCTGGACTGCGGTCCCGGCGTGCTGCCGCGCCTGCGCGAACAAGAAGCGTGGCCCCGCGTCGATGCGATCGTGATCACGCATTTCCACCTCGACCACTGGGGGGACCTCGTGCCGTGGACGTTCGGCTCGATGTTCGGCCCGGGCCACGACGTCGAGCCGCCTCAACTGTGGCTTCCGCCGGGAGGAAAGGAAGAGCTGGGCCGCTTCGGGGAGAAGCTTGGCTTCGCCGGCATGTTCGACGCTTTCGATCTGCGCGAGTACGTCGAGGGCGAGTCGTTCGAAGCGGACGGACTGACGATCACGCCGGTGCGAGTACCGCACTACCAACTGCAGACCTACGCCCTGCGGGTGACCGACGGCGTAACGACGCTCGCCTACTCAGGTGACTCTGCGCCGAGCCCGCAGCTGGCGGTGGTCGCGCGCGACGCGGACCTCTTCCTCTGCGAGGCGACGCTGAAGGAGAGCAGGGAAGGCGGCGACGGCCTGCGCGGTCACCTGTCTGCGGAAGAAGCGATCGCGGCGTTCGAGGAATCCGGCGCGCGGCGGCTCGTCATCATCCACCGCCCCGACGAGCTTCCTCTGCCCGACGGCATCGAACGCGCCGCCGACGGCGACGTGTACGACCTCTAGTCCGCCAACCCGGCAACCACTTCACCGAGCTTGCGGTAACCCTCGACAGACGGATGGTCTCCGTCAGAGGTCCACTCGCCGCGCATGCGTCCCGGGTGGTCGGGGTCCTCGAGCGTGTCGTGGAACCGGAGTAACGGGACGCTCTCCTCCTGCGCGATCTCGGCAATCAGCGCGTTCAACCGCCGGATCTGCGGCTCCGCTCCTGGCCAGCCGTTGTTCCACGGCAGCACATCGACGAGAGCGACGCGCAACCCGAGCTCCTTGCCATGCCGAACCATCGCGTGCAGATGGCGGGCGGCGTCCTCGACCGGCCGCCCCTGCGCGATGTCGTTGATGCCGCCCTGGACGACCAGCATGTCCGCGTCGCGCGCACAGTCGTCGAGGCGGGCCATGATCTCGTCGGTCCGCTGGCCGTGGATACCGCAGTTACTGAATACGAGCCGCGGTTCGATCCGCGCAGCCCAGTATTCCCACTGGCTCGTCTCGTCACCGCCGCGGCGCGAGTCGTAGCCGGGCGAGCCTTCCGTGATGGAGTCGCCGAGCGCCGCGACGACGATGGATCCGTCAGCTGCCGCGTGGATCGGTCTGCTCTGCGATCTGCGCCGGAACTCCCTTGTTCTTCCGCACGATGTCGTAGCCCTTCAGTCTGGCGACGACGCTCTCGACGTCTGGATGCTCGTGACCGGGATGGACGGCGAACTGATGTGCCTCCGAGCGGACCTGCTCGTATTCGGCCGGCGTCATGCTGATGCGCTCAACGCAGGCGGCGTCGCCGCATTCGCAAATAAGGTCGAGAGACTGCGTCTTGAGGTCGAACGTCTCGACGAGACCCTCGATCCGCTCGTTGACCTCCCGAAAAACGGCCTCGTTCAACCCGATGCGCTCTTCGCGTGAGCTCATTCCTGCAAGCCAGACTACTGCTCGGGGCCGTCCTCGTCCTTTTCGACGACGACGTAGCCGTTCTCCCTGGAGGCCACGTGACCGACAATTGCGTCTGCCTGCTCGTGGCCGGGGGCGGTGAAGAAGTGGGCCGGATGCGCCCGGACGTCCGAATATTCGGCGAGGGTCAAGCGCAACACCTCCGTGCACGACGGAACAGGGCATTCACATAGGAAGGGGATCCGCTCGATGGGCGCCTCGTACTCGTCCGCCCTGGCGCGGATCTGCTCGTTGGCCTCCCGGAACGTGTAGTTGTTCTGGACGATCCGCTCGCGCACGTGGTCGTTCATGACCCGCTCGTTCTTGCGCGGATCCGGACCGCCTAAACGCCCTGTCTTGGGGCCATCAGTGCCGCGAGCTCGGGTGGTGTCTCCTGGCCCGGGCGGATCGCCTCGACCAGATCGTAGAGCTTCATCCGATTCGAGCGTGCCGCACGCCGGATCAGCTGGAAGGCTTCGTCGACATCGAGGCCGTACCGTTCGGCGACGATCCCCTTCGCCTGCTCGATCATGATCCTGGATTCGAGCGCATGCTCGAGCTGTGCCCGGCGCTCGTAGGACGCATGGGTGACCGACAGGAGCCGAGCGACGGCAGCTGACGCGTCCTCGAGCGTCCCAACCTCGATGTCCCCCTCCGGCAAGACTGCTCAGTCTAGTGCCGGCGCGGCTTCAGATCGACCACGAGGTCGCATTCGAGCGCATCGGCGATGCGGAGCAGCGTGTCGATTCGCGGCGGCCGGCCCCCTCGCTCCAGTCGCGCAATCGCCGACTGGGTGGTGCCGACGAGCTCGGCCAGTTCGCGCTGGGAGAGCCCTATCTCCTGCCGCCGCTCCGACACCTTGTCGGCCACCGCGGCGAAGAACCAGCCACGATCGGCGGTCCGGATTCGCTCCTGCAGGCGCTCGAGTGCACCCTTGTTCATTCGCGGCATTGCAGAAATGCTATCGCTCGTCGAACTGGGCGCTCAGGCGCTGGTAGAAGAAACCGCCGAGCAGGAGCACTGCCCCGACCGCGAGGAACGAAAAAGCTCGCTGTACCGAGCTCAGGCTCGGGAGGTCGTAGAGGAAGATCTTGCCGAGGCTGATGGCGAAGAGGATGAACCCGCCGACGCGCAGCACACCCCGGCGACGCTTGAGACCGACGTAGAGCGAGACGAGCGCGAGCACGCCCCAGAAGGCGCTCACGACGGTGTGCCCGCGCTGGAAGTCCGTGTCGACTCCCTGGTTCGAGATGCGCTGCATCGCTTCCAGGATCAAGAGCGACGCGGCATAGACAGAAAGCGCGCCCGCAACCCAGATCGCCTGCAGGCGATGACGCTCGCTCCAGGAGAGCGCCCACGCCAACACCGCCGTTGCGCCGATGACGAGGAGGAGGCTCGGCACACCCTGTCCCGGATGCGCGCGTCCGATCACCAGGTGCGAGGGCGGAGCCTCTTCCGTCAGCGCCAGCAGCGCACCGAGAGCGAGATACACGAGCGCAGCAACTTCCAGACGCCGCTCGCCGACGGTGACCGCGACCACGCAGAGTAGAGCGGCAGTGAGCGTGTAGGCCAGGACGAGCCAGACGCCGCTCAGCAGCATCTCTTCGCCCACAACGGCGACCGCGAGGCCGAGAGCCCAGAGCAGGGTGCTCAGGTCACGCTGGTTCGGACGCGCGAACGCGCCCGCTGCGAGCGCCGTGTAAAGCGCGCCGACCCCGAGCACCACGAGACCGTCGCCGTCGAAGCCCGCCACGCGTTGGGGAACGAGCACGAGCAAGCCGGTCAGCAAGAGGGCGAGGCTCACGAGAAGCGATCCCACGCCCTCGCCCGTCAAGTAGCCGGGAGACGAGAGCTGACGCACGAGACCAGCGAGAAGCACTGCGGTCCCGACGACCAGGAACGAGATGCCGTATCGGGTCTGAGCGAGCGTGACCGCGTCGAATGCGACGAGTTTCGCAACGGTGAAGGCGAGCCAGCCGAACCCCAAAATGAGCCCGACGTTTGAACGCCGCCGCACTGCACCGATGACGAGGACCAGGCCCGCAAGCGCCCACACCGAGTTGACCGCAACGTGCCCCCACTCGAACGGCGTGTCGATGCCGTTCCCGGGCCAGACGTCCTGGCACAGCTCGAGGATCCCGAGCGAAACGGCGTACGTGGTCGCCAGCCCGCCCAGCGCAAACATGGCAGCGTTCACGGCCGCTTCGTTGGCGCGGAGCCAGCTGAGGGCCGGCTCGAGTGCACGCAGAATCCCACTGGTCGGCTGGTCGTCGTCCCACGAACGCTTGACTCGCGCAAAGACGAGCGCGGCGAGCACGATCGCCAGCAAGGCGGGCGCGCCGCCGGCGGGGTGACGCACCGACTCGAAGAGATGGTGAGGGCTCGCCTCGGTGGCGATTGAGTGGATGAGTGCGAGCCCCAGATAAACCAGGGCAGGCAACTGGAAGCGAGCATCGCGTACGCGGTTCGAGAGCCAGACGAGCACCGCAGCTTCCGCAGCCCACGCATAGGTCAACGACGACCCGGAGAGCGCTTCTGCGAGGCCGACGGCTGCTAGAGCAAGACCGAGCGCCCAGAGAAGCGTCGCGGGCTCGCGCACGCGGCGATACAGCACCGCGGCGACTGCGACGTAAACGCCGGCGACGACGAGCAGGGCAATCCCCTGTTGCATCCCGCCGTCGCGCCGACCGTAGAGCAGCGCAGCGGACACTCCCGCGAAGACCGCACTACCCATCAAGAACGATGCAGGCGAGGACGCAAGCGCAGGCCCGAGCCTGAACTGGAATGCGATCCCGGCCAAGAGATACAGCAGCCAGAAGACGACCGCGAGCGTGACGATGCTCGCATGCGGCGTGTCGGCAGCCGCGACTTGCGCAAGCGCTTGCGGCACGCTGACGACGGCGGAGACCTGCAGCAGGACCCACCAGCGCTGGCGGACTGCGACGACCGTCGCTCCGGCGAACACCATGGCGACGAACGCCGTCCCGAGTTCCCGCAAACCTCCCTGGAAGACGAGCGTGGCAGGGACGATCATCGCGCCGACGAGACCAAAGCCCGCAACGATCTCCGCCTCCCAGAGCAGAGAGACCGCGACGCCGACGGCTGCGATCGCCGCGGCGATGACGAGGGCTACGGGCTTCGAGACGAGGTCGTACAACGAGACCGCCGCCAGCAATGTCGCGTACCCGCCCGCAATGCCTGTGCCGACTGCGGTGAGTGCGGAATACGTCGTTTCGTAGCGTCGCTGCAGCCAGAAGCCGGCGCTGAAGACGATGGCGGATGCGACGCCGCCAAATGCGACCCTCATGCCGGGTCCGATCCAGCCGCGGTTGACGGCGAGCACGAAGAAGAAGACGACGCCGAGGAGCGTGACGACGCCGCCGGCGAAGGCGAGCGCCTTCGCACCCATCATGTCTGCCGTCGACATCGTGCGACCCCAGTCGAAGCCTCGACCCCCCGCCGGCTGTGCCGGCTGTGCGGGCCGTGCTGTTGCTGCAGCGGCAGGCGCGGGCTCGCGCGCCGGCTGCTGCGGCTGCTGCGCAACAGGAGAAGGCGTCGGCGCCGGTGCCGGCGGCGAGGAAGGCGAGGCCGCGCGGGCTGGTGCGGTAGCACGACCGGCTCGGAGATCGTCGACGATCGCCTGGAGATCGGCGACATGTCGCTCCAGCAAGTCCACTCGGCTCAGGAGCGTTTGGGGTGCCGACGCAGACCGTGCCGCGGTCGTGGGCGCGGACGGGCCTGCCGGCCGGCTCGAAGCAGCGTTGTTGCGGACATAGAGCATGTAGGCGAGCCCGAGCGGGCCGGCCAGGGTGAGGAGCCACCACTTGACGGCGACGTTGAGCGCGGGCCGCGCCGGGTCCCGCAGCTCCCCGAGGATCATGAACCAGAGGACAACGGCGCTCCCGCACCAGAGGAAGAGGTAGAGCTCGTGCTCGCTCGCAATGCTGACAAGGCCACCGAGCCAGACCGTCCAGAGGAGGGCGAGAACCCCAAAGAAAGCGATCGCCCCCGACCGGTGGGAGGTCGGAACGAGTTGCGGGCCGGCGGGCTCAGTCATCGCGGGCTCCTTGCGCCTCTAGCATCGGTGGCACCTGATATAGCATTTTTGCTATGCCAGGTCAACCCCCGCGGGCGGGTTTCGTGCTTAGGCCAACAGTTTTCGGTGGCGTTGCAGTGCCGCGAGCACGGCGTCGATGTCCTCCACCGTGTTGTAACAGTGCGCCGAGATGCGGAGGTTGCTGTCGCGCTCGGACGTGACGATGCCCTCGTCGCCAAGCGTGGCGACGAGGGCGCTCGCGTCTGTGGACTTGACGCAGATGAGCGCGCCACGCCGTTCGGGCGCGCGCGGAGTGGCGACCTTTGCCTGTAGCTCGTCGAGGCCGTCGAGCAGATGCGAATTGAGGTTCAGCACGTGCTCGCGCGTCTCCGCGATGCCGATCTCCTGCATCAGCTCGATGCCGGCGAGACCGGCATAGATGGACGGCACCGGGGGCGTGCCTGACTGGAAACGGGCCGCGGTTCGGGCCGGCGAGTAGTCGGTGTGATCCATCGCGAAGATGTTCTCGTCGGCGAACCAGCCGGTCTGCGTCGGCCAGACGCGTTCGACAAGATCGCGCCGGCAGTAGAAGAAACCGAGCCCCGCCGACCCGAGCAGATACTTGAGGACTCCCGCGCCGAGAAAGTCAACCCGCAGCTCGGCAACGTCGACAGGCAGCGAACCGATCGCCTGGAACGCGTCGAGCAAGACGAGTGCGCCGCGCTCGTGAGCGAGCTCGACGACCGCCGGCACGTCCAGCATCGCGCCGTTGCGGTAGCAGACATGCGTGAGCGCGACGATGAGCGTGTCGTCGTCGATCGCGCGCTCGAAGTGCTCGAGCGGGATCGTCCCGTCGTCCGCCGCGGGGACGTGCGTGACGCGCGCGCCCCGTGCCTCCTGCGCGTGCCAGATCTGCCCGATGGTCGGAAACTCCCAGTCGGTGATCACGACCTTCGATCGCGTCGTGAAGCGCAGACCGCTCGCGAGCGCGCTCACGCCTGCGGAGAGCGACGTCGTCACGGCGATTTCGTCCGGGTCTGCGTTGACGAGACCCGCGAAGGCGCCGCGCGCCGCTTCCTGCCGTTCGACCCAGTACTCCCAGGGAGCGCCCTTCTCGTCCCAGTCCGCGAGGTACTGCCCGTAGGCCGCGCGCACGGCGTCCGAGAGCGCACCTTGCGAGCAGGAGTTGATGTACACCTGATGCTCGAAGATCGGGAAACGAGAGCGGCAGCGCTCGGCGACCGTCGCAGCCTCAACGGCCAAGGTAGGCCTTTCGCAGGTCCTCGTGCGCGAGCAGCTCCTTCGCCGGGCCTTCGAGGGCCAGCCGGCCGGTCGAGAGGACGTAGCCGCGATCAGCGATCGACAGTGCCATGTTCGCGTTCTGCTCGACGACGAGCATCGCGACGCCGGATTGATGCACCTGCTGGATGATCTCGAAACTCCGCTCCACCAGGATCGGCGCCAGACCCATGGAGGGCTCATCCATCAGGAGAAACGTCGGATGGGACATCAGGGCGCGTCCCATCGCCACCATCTGCTGCTCGCCGCCGGAGAGTGTTCCGGCGAGTTGTGCGCGACGTTCGTAGAGCAGCGGGAACAACGAATAGACGCGCTCGAAGTCCTGCTTCCGTCCCTGCCCGTTCTTCTGCAGGTACGCGCCCATCTCGAGGTTTTCGAGGACGGTCATCGGTGCGAACAACCGTCGGTTCTCGGGAACTATCGCCATCCCGCGGCCGATGCGGTAGCTCGTGGGCCGGTTCGTCACATCTTCGCCGTCGAACTCGACTGTCCCGGTGCGCGGTCGAACGAGTCCGAGGATCGTCTTCAGTGTGGTCGACTTTCCAGAGGCGTTACCGCCAAGCAATGAGACGAGCTCCCCCTTCTCCACCTCCAGGTTGACGTCTTCCAGGATGTGGATCTCCCCGTAGTAAGTGTTGATGCCGGAGAGACGCAGAAGGCTCATTTCGTCTCCGACCGGCGCAGTCCGAGATACGCCTCGACGACGCGCGGATCTGTCGCGACCTCGTCGAAGGATCCTTCGGCGATCTTGACTCCGTGGTCGAGTGCGACGACGCGATCAGAGATGCCCTCGACGACGTGCATGTCGTGCTCGATAACCAGAATCGTGTAGCCGCCGTCGTCACGCAGCGTCCCGATCAGCTCGGTCATCTCGTGGGTCTCGACGGGGTTCATTCCCGCGGCGGGCTCGTCGAGGAGCAGGATACGCGGATCGGTCGCGGTCGCACGCGCGATCTCCAACCTGCGTCGGTTGGCGTACGACAAGCTGTAGGCCGGCTGATCCCACCGATATCCGACCAGCCGCTGCCCGAAGAACGCAAGCTTCTCTTCGGCGACGCGTTTCACCTCACGCTCCTCTCGGCGTGCGCGCGGAAGGCGGAGAATCGACTCGACCACGGTCGCCTTCGTCCGGCCGTACTGGACGGCCATGACGTTCTCTCGCACGGTCATGTTGAGGAACAGCCGCAGGGTTTGGAACGTTCGTGCCACGCCACGTCGCGTGATCTGGTGCGGCGGGAGACCGACGAGGCTGCGGCCGTCCAGGACGATGTCGCCGTCATCCGGGCGGTAGATCCCGGTGATGAGGTTGAAGACCGTCGTCTTCCCCGCGCCGTTCGGCCCGATGACGCTGACGATCTCACCCTCGTCAACATGCAGATCGAGGTCGGACACGACCGTGAGCCCCCCGAACGCCTTATCGACGCCGCGGAGCTCGAGCAGGGCGCGGTCGTTCACACGACCTCCACCCTCGGTGTTCCGAGCAACCCCTGTGGACGGACGGTCATGATCGTCACGAGGAGCGCGCCGAAGAGGATCCAGCGAGCGACCGCCGGCTGCTCGACGAAGCTGTTCTCCCAGACGACGGCGGCGAGATAGACGGCGGGAACGACCGCCACGGTCCGAATCCAGCCGCGCAAGCGCGTCAAGATCAGAATCGCGACGACAAGACCCACGTACGCAAAGCTGCCGAAGCGGCCGTGGCCCGGCGGTGTGATCACGACCCATTCCTGGACGACGCCGGCCAAGCGACCCCCTTCGACAACCGGGCCCCCCGTCCATGACGGCGCCACGGCCTCGACCAGCAATTGGATCACGATGCCGAGCCCCACGATTCCGCCGACGACCGCGCCGAGCCGCAACCAGGGGCGGACGCTCAGCACGAGTAGGAGGAGGGTGATGGCATAGAAGAGCAGGCGGGCGTTGTCCTGCGGATTCTCGGGCGCCAGGAACTGAAACGAGACGTTGATCACGATTGCGCCGAGCACGACGCCCGTCAGGCTGCCGAACCCACCGAGGATGACGACCGCGTAGATCGTGATCAGGAGCGGGAGATCGAAGTTGCCTGCGGTGACGGCCGTGAGAACCGATGCGAAGATGCATCCTGCAAGGCCCGCGATCCCGGCGCCGAATGCAAACGCCATCAGCTTGAGGCGTTTGACGGGGATGGTCATCACCTCGGCTGCGAGCGGGTCCTCGCGGAGGGCGCGCCATGCACGTCCTGTACGAGACTCGCTGAGGAAGTGGAGCCCGACGAGGACGAGGACCACGGCGAGGAGCAGGAAGTAGAACTGCTGCGCTCTCGACGTGAGCTCGTAGCCGAAGAAGTTCAGCGGGTCGATGTCGGCAATCCCGTTCGGCCCGCCAGTCAGGCCCTGGCCGGCGACCGTCGGATTCCCGACGTTGACGAAGACGACGAACGCCTGACCGAAGAACAACGTCACGATTGCCAGGTAGTCACCAAGCAGCCGGCGAGAAGGGATGCCGAGGACGAGGCCGAGGAGGGCGGTCGCAACGACGACGACCGGAATGGAGGCGGCGGCCGACCAGTGAATCCCATAGTGCTCGGAGGAGAGCTCCGCGTAGAAGTACGCGCCGAACCCGAAGAAGGCGACGTAACCGAGGTCGAGCAGGCCGGCGAAGCCGACGACGACGTTGAGCCCTAGGCCGAGGAGCACATAGAGCAGCGTGAAGATCCCGTAGGTGAAGAGGTCCCCGCGCCCCATCCAGAGCGGCAGCGATGCGGCAAAGGCGACGAAGAGGGCGAGCCGGGCGGGTACAGGGACCCCGATAACGATACGGCGCGCGAGCCCGCTCAGTCCCGTGTAGCGGTCGCGGCGCTCCTCGACCTGCGCGACCCATTCGTCAACGCCGACGCGCGGCCGATCGACCTCGTCGGGCGGCGTGGGCAGATTCGGGTTGTCGCCGCTTGAACCCACTCAGACCTTCTGGATCGCGCGCGTGCCGAGGAGACCGCTCGGTCGCACGAGGAGGACGAAGATGAGAATCCCGAAGACGATCAGGTCCGACCAGCGGCCGCCTGCGTATCCGGTCGCGTACGCCTCGGCAAGCCCGACGAGGATCCCGCCGAGCATGGCGCCGGGGATGCTGCCGATCCCGCCCACGACAGCGGCCGTAAAACCTTTCAGGCCGGCCAGGAATCCCATGAAGTGAAAGATCTGGCTGAACAGAAGTCCGAACATCACTCCCGCCGCTCCCGCCAGCATCGAGCCGATGAGGAACGTGGACGCGATGACACGGTCGACGTCGATTCCCATCATCGCCGCCGCCTCACGGTCGAAGGCAGTGGCACGCATCGCCTTTCCGATTCGCGACCGGGCGACGAGGAGCGTAAGGGCGACCATCAGCCCAAGGCTCGTCGCGAGCACGAGGATCTGCACCAACTGGACGTTCACGCCGTTGATGACGAAGACGGCGTCGGACAGGGGTCCGGGGACGAACTGCTCTGGGTGCGCCGATCCGAGGAGGAATGAGTCGTAGCTGCGAAAGCTCGCTCCGAAGAGCAGCAGCACGCTGTTTTGAAGAAAGAACGAAACGCCGAGCGCGCTGATCAGGGGAGCGATCCGTGGCGCGTCTCTCAGCGGCCGGTAGGCGAACCGTTCGATGACGACGCCGAGAGCCCCGGAGCCGAGCATTGCTCCGAAGAACATCAATGTGATCAGCAGCGCGACCGCGATGTTCGGCGAGAGCGGGCCGCCGAACAGGTGGAGGATGCCGAAACCAACGAACGCACCGACCATGTAGACGTCCCCGTGCGCAAAGTTCAGAAGCTTGAGAATCCCGTAGACCATCGTGTACCCCAGCGCAATGAGGGCGTAGAGGCTTCCAAGCGTCAAGCCGTTGACGAAGAGCTGGGTCGCGAGCTCTGAGTTGAAGGCGAGCGGAAGATCCACGGGGCGGAAGGTTGCCACAATGGCGTGCGGCCCATCGAATCGATGGGCCGCACGCGCTACGTCATGCTTTCAGTGTGATTAGCCGATGCGAACGTACGCTCCGTTGTTGTTGATGCGATAGATCCCGAAGTCGGCCGGACGCTGCATGTCGCCAGGCCCCAACGGTGCCTTGACCTGCTGAACGAAGCGAACGGCAAAGCCAAGGATCGACTGCTTTTTCGGGATGTTCGTGCGGCCGATGTAACCGCGCACCTCCGCTCTAGTGGCGTTCCCGTTCGCGCACGCCTTGTCGATCGCCCTCGCGACTACGTCGGCCGCTGCATAGCTTGGCAGACCGAACAGGTCGCTCTTGCCACCCCCGGGACCCCGCCGGTAGGCCGCAATGACGCTGCTCTTCAGGTCGATCGGGAAGAACGAGATCAGTGAGTTGGGGATCTTGAAGTTGTCAGGGTCGAAAAGCCCGTCCGAGCCGAACAGCCTCGCCGTCTTTCCGGCCGCGCGGAGCTGCTCGCCGAAGAGCTGTGCCTTCGATGAAACCTGCCACGGGACGTACACGACCTGCGTGTTGGCGGGAATGCGGGCGACGAGGGACGAGAAGTCTGTGACCGTCGCCTCGCTGACCGTTTCCCGCTGGACGTTGATCCCGGCGTCTTTCAGGAGCCGCTGGACCGTGTCCGCGAGGCCCGTGCTGTAGGTGTTCTGAGCATCGACGATCACGACACGTGTTGCCTTGACCGAGTTGCGAATCCAGTTCGCCACCCGCGGACCCTGCTGGTCGTCGTTCGGAACGACGCGGAAGAAGTAGCCGCGCCTAGTGCCGTCTGTGGTCAGGCTCGTCCGGGTCGCAGAACCCGAGACGTATCCGAGTCCGCCGCTGCGCAGCGGCGCCGATGAGACCTGGACCTCCTGGCTCCCTGCCGGGCCTACCACTCCCAGGATCTGGGAGTTCGACGCGAACCGCTCTGCCACCTGGATCGCCTGCGCAGTATCGGGCAGCTGAGTATCACCGGAGACGACGCGCAGCTTGTTCCGGTGCGACCGGTTGTAGCGCGTGACGAAGTAGTTAGCCCACTTGAGCTGTTGTTGCCCGAGCGAAGCCGCCAGTCCGGTGATCGGAGCGGCAACTCCGAGCGTACGCGTCCTACCGCATCTGATGAGCGCGTTGTCGGCACCAGCGGTCGCCGAGGGCGCCGCGGTGCGGTTTGTCGTCGCCGACGCTGCAGCGACGATGGCGACCGCGCCCGAAAGCGCCAGCAGGGCCGCGATCGTTCCTGTCCTACCTCTCATCAATCTCCTCCTCTTGATTGTTCCCAATGCATTTGACGCGTTCCATCCTTACTTGTTGTCCTCATAAGCGCGGGACGCGGGACTGCCAGAGGGGTGGAAGACGCCCAGGATCCGCATCACGCTGGCACCGTTGTTCTCGATGCAGTGGATTTCCTCAGGCCGTAGGTGGAAGCACGAGCCTGCCCGGAGCGGGATCGACCGGCCTCCGATATGGGCGATCCCTTCCCCGGCAACGATGTAACCGACCTCGTCGTAAGAGTGGCTGTGAAACGGCGCCTTGCTCGGCTGGACGATTCCCATGAACTGCGTCACGTCGAAGCAGCCGACGTCCTCGTTCACCAGATACCGGAAGGTTCGCTCCTGTGAAACCTCGAGCTCAGGCTGATCGTCGAAGCGGACCGTCACCTTACGCTCGCCGCCGGCCTCCGCCCGGTCCTGCGGGGCGAGCACGGAGAGCACGTGCAGGTCCTGAAGGCCCGCGTTCTCGACCGCATAGCTCTCACCGGGAGCGAGATAGACGCCCATGTTGGGCTCGAGCTCGTGCGTGCGCCCGTCGAGGTCGAGCCTTCCCCGGCCGTCGACGATGTACAGGACCTCCTGCTGTCCGGTGAGCGTCCGCTCGGCCGACCGGCCCGTTCCGAAGCGAATCAGCCGCTGCTCCAGCCGCTCGCAGCCGTTGGCCGCGTCGAAGGCGACCCGGACCGTCGCCGTGTCGCCGTCCTCCAAAACGGCCTCCAGCTCGTTCTCGTCGACCACGAAGCTGGTCACAGCCGCCATCGCTCGATTCTAAGCCGTTTGGTCGACGAGGCTCAGCTCGACCTCGACCGCGTCGCCAATTGTCACGCGGCCCGGCTCCGCGACCTCGCCGTAGACGCCGAAGGGGATATGCCTCTTGCCTGCCTCGTTCTCGGTGAAGCCGCGGTAGGTCGCGATCGTCCGAAGAGTGTCGAAGTCCGGCTTGCCGGTCTCCGGGTTCTGGGTCGTGATCGCGCAGCGCCCGACGTCTCCGCGAATCCTGATCACGGCCCCGCCGATCCGCAGGTGCTGCTTGACCCAGCCGTCCTCCTCGTGTGGCTCGCAGCCGTCGAGCTCGAAGAGCATCCGGAAGCGGCGACCGTCCACCGGCTCGCCCTGCTCGCCTTCACGGCCGAGCTCGGCGAGCGATGCAGTGGAGATCAGCGACACGTGACCTCGGGCGCGGTCGACCGCGAGCCCGGGCGGCGACTGGACAAGGCGAAGCGGCTGCCCGGCCCACCCGGAGAGCGCCACTGACCAGGGTCCTTCGACGTAGTTGCCGACGACCGGCCGGCCGTAGAAGTCGGTCGTGACCTCCGCCCCGAGCGAGACCTCGCCGTCTGCAACAGAGCCGTCGGGGCCGCGGAGCGTGAGGCGCTCGCTGTCCGCGTCGTAATCGGGCCGGATCTGCACGAGCGCGCCGTTGCGCAACTGGTTGAAGCGGTGCCCGTCCGCATCGACGATATGAAACCGGCGGTTCTCCCGCACGCCGTAATGCTCGAGCAGCACCTCTTGGGGATGCACCAGCCCCAACCCTTTGACGGGAGCGACGGAGATCCGGCTCACGACTGGCACCTTGCGAGCGTACCGGTGCCAGGCACGGGTACGAAACCGTCGCAGAAGCGCAAACAATCGCGCGCCGCCCCGAGTTTCGGGAGCCGACGATGCATCCTGAGGAGATGCCCCGACCTCCGAGGAACGCGTACCCGGGTGGCTTCTTCCACACCGGCACGCGTGGGAACGGTCGCTGCCGAGTCTTCCTCGATGCCACCGACTACACGGTGTTCCTGATGATGCTCGATCGCAGTGAAAGGAAGTACAACTGGCGGATCTACGCCTGGTGTCTGATGACCACGCACTATCACCTAGTCGTCTCGATTCCAGATGGCGGGCTTTCGCCGGGAATGTGCGAGCTGAACGGAAGCTTCGCTCGCTGGTCGAACCTGAGACATGAACGCGAAGATCACCTGTTTGGCAAACGCTTCGGCAGCATCGAGATCGTCACCGACGAGCATCTCCGCGAAGCCTGCCGCTACGTCGTCCTCAATCCCGTCCGCGCCGGCATGTGCGACGACCCGGCGGAGTGGCGTTGGAGCAGCTACCGCGCCTCAGCCGGGTTCGACGAAGCTCCGCCGTACCTCGCGCTCGGTGAGCTGTTGGGGCTCTTCGACGTCGATCCCGGCCGGGCGGTTGCGTTGTATCGCGACTTCATCGATCAGGGGCTGGATCCGTAGGAACGTACCGGTGCCAGGCACGGGTACGTTTCTGTAACGCGTCACGCACGCGTTTCGACTTCGATGTCGTGCCCCTCGAGCTCGAAGACATAGAAGTCGCGGCCGGTCACGTGGACAGCGACGTTGTAGACCGGCACGCCGCCGACAGCGCCTTCGAAGCTGCCGCTGTGGGCGTGGCCGTGCAGGACGACGTCGGGCCGGTACTCCGCGATCGGGCCCGCGAGACGCTCGCTACCGAGGTACGTCCAGATTCCCTCCGGCTCGCCGTGCAGCGTGTCCGACGTCGGCGCGTAGTGCAGCAACACGATGCGGATCGGGCAATGCGCGATCTCTTGCAGGCCGCGACGGATGGCGCCGACTTCTGCCGTCGTCTCGGCATAGACACGACGAAGCAGCGGCTCGCCGAAGTCCGGCAGTTGCGAGCCGCTGAAGCCTCCCACGAAGCCCTTCGTCCCGACCACGCCGACTTCCTGGCCCGCGAGCTCGAACACGATCGCCTCGCGATCGAGCATGTGCACCCCGGCCTCGCTGAGGATCGACGAGATCTCCTCGCCGTGCCCGGAATGGAGATCGTGATTCCCGAGCACGGCAACGATCGGTACACGGAGGTTGCGCGCCGCCGCGGCAAGCACCTGCGCCTGCTCGGGCTCACCATGTGTCGTGAGGTCGCCGGCCAGCAAGACGAGATCGGCCTCGCGCTCGACGGCCCCGAACGCCTCGGCGATTCGCGAGCGTGTTGCCTCGGAGGCGTGCACGTCCCCCGCTGCAGCGATCCTGACCATGACTGAATGTTCCACGAACGGGCCTGACGGGAAACCGCCTCGCGTGAACACCGACCTGGAACGGGAATTCGAGCGGCTGCTGGCCACGATGAAGAAGGCCGGCGGCGCCTTGAACGAAGCGGGAATCCCCTTCGTCCTTGGTGGTGGGCTCGCCTGCTGGGCCCGCGGCGCGCCGAAGACAGAACACGACGTCGACTTCCTCGTCAGGCCTGAGCACGCGGAGCGCGCGCAGCAGGCGCTGGCGCAGGCGGGCATGCGCACGGAGTCACCGCCGGAGGGCTGGCTGTTGAAGGCCTACGACGACGAAATCCTGGTCGACCTGATCTTCGACCCTCAGGGTGGCCCGATCGACGACCGAATCTTCGAGCGCGCCGAAGAGCTCGAGGTCTACGCGATGCGGATGAAGGTGGCTGCGCTCGAGGACGTTCTCGTGCAGAAGCTGCTCGCCATCAAGGAGCAGGAGCCCGACTACTCGAGCGTGCTCGAGCTCGCACGTGCACTCCGCGAGCAAGTCGACTGGGAGGATGTGCGCGACCGGACGCGAGATTCGCCGTTCGCGAAGGCCTACTTCACCCTGCTGGACGAGCTGGAGATCGTTCCGGGTTAGACCGAGAGCACCTTCCAACCGCGGGCGCCTCGATGCTGTCGAAATGGAGCGCGAGCACTCGACCGTCTGGAACACGAGCTTCGCCGCTGGTCTTCATGACGACGTCCTTGTGGCCGGAGGCCGGAACGCAGAGGGTGATTTGGACAGGCGGCCGCGCGCCGCCCGGATCCACGCTGCCTCGCCGAATCACGCGGCGACCCGCAAGCATGAAACCGATCGGCTTCGGCGCTTCGCGAGCGGCGCTGAGAACGACGACGAGCGCACGTCGAACCGGACGGCCGTTCCCATAGAAACGCAGGCGCGCATCCTCGCCGGGCGCGGTCCAGCCGTCGGCGGACACACCCCGCGTCGACCATTCGAGGCGAAAGCGTTTGTCGACACGGACCAGCCTCAGTGGCGTCACGTCCGCGGTGTGCGCGCCTGCCTCGGCGAGGTGGAAACGCGACTCGTTGGGCGTCACCACCAGGAAGTCGCTGGGCTTCGCGCCCACGAGCTCTCCGGCCTCGAAGTCCACCGAGACGTCGTCGACCGGAAAGGGCGTGAACGTCGGCCCGTCGTCGACCCGCAACACGCGCTCAACGTCCTTGTTCCAGTACTCGGCATTCCACCACTGAACCGATGACTCGAGCGGGCTGGGCACGAGCGCAACGGAACTGCCAGACGGCACCGCGGCGTCGATCCAGTCGCGCCGGTCCTGTTGAAAGATGGTGGTCGTAGTCAGCGCCGGCTCGGCGAAACGCTCGAAGACGTAAACAGCCTCGAACGCGCCGAAGGCGGCGATCACGCTCGAAATAGAGAGCGAAAGCGCCACTCTCGCACGGGTCACCCGAGGCCACGTCACGATCGCGGCCGCAACGAGGGAAAGCACGACCACGACCGTGCGCACGAACCATTCATCAGAGAGGCGGGCCCATTCCGCCGCCACCGCAACGGCCGGATGGAAGGCTGACGCAGGCGAAGCCCAGAAGATGGTCGGGTGACCGCCGTACGAAGCGAGCCCCGCGAGCCAGGCGAAGCTCACACCGACGGCGAGGGCGACCAGTGCCGCGGCCTTCGTGCGTGCGGGCCGGACGAGAGCCGCTCCGGTCGCGACGGCGAACAGCGGCGTGAGATAGAAGAGATAGCGGTCCTGGACGAACCCGTTGGGCGTGAAGCGCAGGTCGAAGGAAGCCACTTCGAGCGTCAGCAGCGGGACGAGCATCAGAAGCAGCCAGGCGAAGGCGTGCGCGCCTCTCCCCTCCGGCCAAACGGCCGTCGTCAGTGCCCAGGATGCTGAGAGCACGAACGGCAGGATGCCTCCGCCGATCACGACGTAGTCCAGATGCGCGGCCGCCGAATGCCAGATACCGGAAGGAAGGAGATCACCCCTGAACGGAACCGCGTAGTTGCCGACCACTGCTCCCAGCGAGCCCACTGCGGCAAGCCCAGCAGCGGCCACGCCCGCAGCGGCGTAGAACGAGAAGAGGATCGGATGCAAGGCAAGCGTTCGCCTCGCCCGGAATCGCGAACGCAACCACCAGGTATCGCCGTCGGCGGCGAAAGCGGTAAGCGTCAGCTCATGACCAAGAAGTGACAGCGGCAAGGCAAGTGCGAGCACGAAAAACTGGGTACGTGCGAGAAAGGCGAGGAGGAGGGCGGCGAGCGCGGCGATGTCCCTCTTCGCACTCGGGTCGGCGATCGCACGATGACACAGGTAGACCGCCCAGACGAACGCAGGGTAGGCCGCATTCTCGGTCAGGAGCGTCGTGCTCAGCACCAGCCAGGGAGTGAAAGCCGTCAACAAGGCCGCGACGGTGGCGGCCGCACGTGATCCGGTCACGGAACGAGCAAGGAGATATGCCGGCCACGCGGCGCTCGCCAGCAGAAAGCCATTCAAGACATGGGCTGCGGTAGCAGCAGCGGGGGCCGTCAGCCACCCGTAGAAGGGCGCGAGCCACAAGGGGTACAGCTGGCTCAACGCCGCGTAGAACTTCCCGTGGATGTGCGGAATCGGAGAGCCGGTCTCGGCGATGCTCGTTGCCAGCTTCGTCGTCTGGAGCTCGTCGGTCATTACCGCCCACGTGATCACGCGGGTGGAGTAATCCGCCGCAAGAGATCCGGCTACCGCGACGCAACCTCCGACGACGAGCGGGCCGCGCCGAGTCAGCAGGCGCAGCCACTCATTCATCGCCGAATCTGCACGACTCGGAGGATCAGAAGTAGAACTGGCTCCAGGCTGTCCACCAGTCCTCCGCCTTCGAGGAGAGCGTCAGGTCGTCCACTTGCTCGACGCCGCGGCGGTTGCGGTACTCGACCACGCGGTCAGGCGTCATGAACTCGATCGTGATCTCGCAGGGACGGCCGGGATCGTAGGGCTCCACGGCCGAGAGATCCTGCAGCGAACGTCTCGCACCGTCCTCGATCATCTCCCGCGCGCGCAACGGCGGGATCTGCCGCGCGCTGAAGCGGCCGAGGCCCTTCTTCACGGCGACCGTTGTCAGCCCCGATCCGAGCAGCTCCGCGCCCTCGCGGCACACAGCCTGGTCGCCCGTGACGAGCAGCACAGGGCAGCCCCACTGCCCGCAGAGCGCTGCGTTGATACCCGTCTCTCCTACGGGGACGCCGTTGAAGCGCAACTCGCGCCAAGCTTGGCCGGAGACCGTGTGGCTCAGGACTCCGTCAGGGGTCCCGGCCTTGGCGTGCATGCCGACGAAGAGAGCGGCGTCGCAACCTTGTTCAAGAAACGCCGTGTACTCCGTCCAGTCGTTCTGCACCACGTACTCGCAACCACGGTCGAGCTTGTCCGGAATGAGGGAGTTGAAGGTCCACTCCTCGCCGGCGCCGTGGCAGTCCATGACAACGATCTCGGTCGCGCCGCTGGTACGTGCACCGCGTACGGCCGCGTTGATCTCCTCCGTATACAGCTCGCGCCCTTCGTGGTAGGCGCGTTTCTCCTTCGTCCCGTCCGTCTGCTGCCACTTGACGATCCCGGCGACGCCCTCCATGTCGCTGACGATGAAGACCTTCACGAGCCGGCCTGGGTCGCAGCGGCCATAGGAGCAGGTGTGCTCCAGGGGAAGTTGATCCAGCGGTTGGTCCGGCGCCAGACGAAATCGCAGCGGACGACACTCTGCGGCTTTTCATAGAGGACCGCTGTCCGTACCTCCGGGCCGTGCTGCGCGCAGAACTTGCTGGCGAGCGCCAACGTCCGGCCCGTGTCGGCGACGTCGTCGACCACGAGAAGGCGCTCGGCGCGAAGGAGTGTGAGGTCTGGCACTGGCGGAAGCAGGAGCGGCTCGTCCAACCGTTCGTCGACCCCGGTGTAGAACTCGACGTTCAGCGTCGCCATGTTCTTGACGCCGAGCGCGTATGCGAGTGCGCCGGCGCAGGGCAGTCCGCCACGGGCGAGTGCGAGCACTGCATCCGGGCGAAAACCGTCGGCCAGAATTTGTGCAGCGAGGTCGTCGACGGCCGTGCCGACGTCCTCCCACGTCATTTGCTCGCGCATAAGAGGAAGAATCCCATAGATGGAAACCGGGCTGGCGAGGAAGCGCGTACTCGTGACAGGAGCCTCAGGTGGGATCGGCTCCGCCTGCGCGCGTGCCTTTGCCGCAGAGGGCGCTGATGTTGTCGTGCACTTTCACCGCGGCAAAGAGCGCGCGGAGGAACTCGCCGCCGAGCTCGGTGCCGTCGGCGTGGTCGGCGCCGACCTGACCCGAGAGGACGAGGTCGACCGCATGTTCGCATCAGCCGGCGCCCTGGATGTCTGCGCTGCGGTCGCGGGCGTTTGGCCCGCGGATGACCTGCCAGTGTGGGAGCTTCCACTGGAACGCTGGCGCGCCACAGTCGATGCGAACCTCACCGCGACGTTCCTGACAGCCCGTGGCTTCCTCCGCCAACTCCAAAACGACGGTGCCCTGATCCTGGTCGGCTCGACGGCAGGAATCGTCGGCGAAGCGGGACACGCCGACTACGCGGCCGCGAAGTCCGCGATCCTCGGAGGCCTTCTGCTCAGCCTCAAGAACGAAGTCGTGCGCAAGAATCCGGTCGCACGGGTGAACGCGGTCGCACCGGGCTGGACGGAGTCCCCGATGACTCGCGGCCACGTCTCGGAAGAACAGGTTCACCGGATCTCACGCACGATGGCCCTGCGCAAGGTCGCGCAACCCGAGGACGTCGCCAACCAAGTCGTAGTCCTGGCCTCGCCGGTCCTGTCCGGCCATGTCACGGGCCAGGTGGTCACGGTCGCCGGCGGCATGGAGGGCCGGGTCATCCACGACTAGTCGCCCATCTTGAAAGAAGAAGGCGGCGGAGTCCTCGTCCGCCGCCTTCAAGTACTCCGCAAGCCGCAGGAGTGATTGCCGTCAGTCCCTGGCCCTGGAGTCAGGACGGGAATCGGCATCCGATCCTTCCCCCTTTAGTGCCACTCGCGGGGCGAAATCTTCCGTGAACCGGGTCAGTCAACCGAGAACGGGTGATGGATCAAGTGCCCCCTCCCCGCGATAGTCAGAAGGCATAACCGAGACGGGCCCCGATGCGGCGGGGGCAACCTCGGAAAATCTCCTTCCATAGGAGACCCAGGAGGGGCCAGGCGGCGGCCCCTCTTGCGTTTTCTGGACACCGTCCCGACAGGCACCCTGCCTATACTTCGTCACGGAAGCGGGCAACGTCCCGCTCCGCATCGAGAGAGGCTGAGGGAACCGGCCCTGTGAAGCCTCGGCAACCTGCCTCCGCGGCAAGGTGCCAAACCCGGCCGGGCGCCGAGCCCGGGTGGATGTGTCGAGCGAGTTCGGAAGGAGACGAAGTGCCCGCCCAAAGCCAGACCCGCAACCGTTTTCTGGATCGCCTCGAAAGTGGACCCGTGATCGTCGGCGATGGAGGGATGGGCGCGCTCCTATCGGCGGCGGTGCCTCGCCTCCGCAGCCCGGAGGAGGCGAACCTCCGCGCGCCGGATGCGGTCGTGTCACTGCACGTCAGCTTCATCAACGCCGGGTCGGAGCTGATCGAGACGAACACCTTCGGGGCGAACCGCCGCAAGCTGTCGCATCACTTTCTCGAGGACGATCTCGAGAAGATCAACTCCGCGGGCGTCAAGCTTGCGCGCGACGCGAGAGAGGTCACGGGCCGCGACGTGTTCATCGGCGCCTCCATCGGACCACTCGGCGAGCCCGCAACGTCGCGCGTTCGCCGCGAGCTTTTCGCGGAGCAGGCTGCAGTGCTCGACGGCCGTGGCGCCGACCTCTTCATGATCGAAACGTTCTACGACCTCGAGGAGGTCGTGGATGCGATCGAGGCGGTGCGAGGGGTCTCGAGTCTGCCGATCGTCGCGCTGCTGACATTCGACGAGAGTGCCGAGACGCTGGCGGGCGTCACGGCGGCCGAGGCCGCCGCGCGGCTGATGGAGCTCGACGTCGCCGCCGTCGGCGCCAATCACGGCGCCGGCTTGCTCGCTGCGCTTGCGGCTTTGGAGCAGATGGGCAAAGACGGCAAGCCGCTCGCCGCCCTCCCCAACGTGGGACTAGCGAGCCTCACGGGCGGGCGTGTCATCTACCCGCACGCGACGCCGGAGTACTTCGGCGAGTTCGCTGCACATGCTCGCAATCTCGGCGCGAAGGTGATCGGCGGCTGCTGCGGCACCACTCCCGCAGAGATCTCCGCGATCCGTGCAGCCGTGGAGGAAGAGCGTAAGCCGCGCGCACCGCTCGTCTTCGATGCACCGGAACTGGTCGTGGCGCTCGGCGAAGAACAGCGCGAGACAGGCCTCTCTCGCGCGCTGAGCGCCCGTGAATGGGTCGTCTCCGTCCAACTCGATCCGCCGCTCGGCGGCAACAGCACAGGGCTCATCGACGTTGCAAGCACGTTGAAGGAGTCGGGGCGCGTTGGCTGGGTCGACGTCAACGACAACGCCACGGCCCGCGCGGGAATGAGCTCGCTGATGGTCTCGGCGACGATCGAACGCCGTGCCGAGATCGAGACGATCCCACACCTGACGACGAGGGACTGGTCGGTGATGGGGCTCGAGTCCATGCTGCTAGGCGCGCACGCGGAAGGCGTGCGCAACGTGCTCGCGATCACCGGCGATCCGCCGGAGGTCGGCGACTACCCGGGCGCCCGCGGCGTGTACGAGATCGACGCGATCGGCCTGACGCAGCTGATGACGAACCTCAACCGCGGCGAGGACTTCAACGGCCGCCCGATCGATGCGCCGACATCGTTCTTCCCCGGCGTCGCCGTCAATCCGACACCCGACGACATGGATATCGAGCTCGAGCGTTTCGAAAGGAAGCTCGAAGCGGGAGCAAAGTTCGCGATGACCCAGATCATCTTCGAAGTCGACCACCTCGACCGCTTCGCCGAGCGGCTGGGCGGCAAGTGGCCCATCCCTGTCCTCGTCGGGATCTTTCCGCTCACGAGCCACAGGCTTGCGCTGCGGTTGCACAACGAGGTGCCGGGCATCCTCGTCCCGCAAGCATTGCAGGACGCGCTCGAACGAGCAGGCTCCGACGCCGCCGACGTGGGTTTCGCTCACGCGCGCGAGTTGATCGGCGCCTCACGCGAGCGCGCGGCGGGTGTGTATCTCGTCGCGCCGTTCAGACGCCCGTTGCGCGTCCTCGAGCTGCTCGCCGACTAGACCTCCCTCGTGCGGTAGTGGAGGTAAACCACGCCGTTGCCGAAACGGCGTTCGTCGAGTAGTTCGAGCTTCAGGTGAACATCGTGGGGAAGGGAGTGCTTGCCCCCGCCCACCAGGATGGGCGAGACGAACAACTGGAACTCGTCCACCAAACCGGCTTTGATCGCCTGCCCGGCGAGGTCGGGACCTCCCACGGTGATGTCACGTCCCGCTGACGCTTTCAGCTGCCGGACCGCTTCAGGATCGAAGTCTCGCTCGATCCGCGTCCTTGCACTGGAGACCATCTCCAATGTCTTGGAGTAGACGATCTTGTCGGCCGCCTGCCATATCTCCGCGAAGTCCTGCACGACGGACGATTGGTCGCCGGGGGTTTGCGCTGTCTCCCAGTAGGCCATCACCTCGTACATCCGGCGCCCGTACAGGTAGGTGCCGACCGGCCGCTCGAGTTCGTTGACGAAGCTGTGCACTTCCTCGTCCGGCGCAGCCCAGTCGAAGTTCCCCTCCTCGTCCGCCACGTAGCCGTCCAGCGACGTGATCGCCGAGTAGATCAGCTTGGCCATCGTAAGGCTCCGCTAGGGAGCGCAGTCACCGGTCGATACCGGTTGACCCGCCTCAGCGAGATCGGCGCGCACGACACCGGCCGGGACGCCGAAACCTCCGACCGAGCGGAGACGAGCCGCGAAGATCGTCGACTGCACGGACCCGCGCGCATCGACCGCCGGCGCGCCTGAATCCCCGTGTCTGACGCGTCCTCCCAGCGACGTGACCGTGCGTGTCACAGGTCCGGTCCCGTAGGCGTCCTCTGCCAGGACCGTCGCCGTGCGCCCGATCCGCGCAGGTGTCACGGTGAACGGCCCGTTCTCCGGGAAGCCCAGCACCGCCACGGCGGTACCAGGCTTGGCGGAAGCCAAAGGCAGAGGGCGTAGGCCGAGGTCGCGCACGCGCAGCACGGCCACGTCGTTGCGACGGTCGAACGCGACGACGTCGGCCGGGAATCTCCCGCCGGATTGCAGCTCGACCACGGTGTCGCTCTGTCCCGCAACGACGTGGGCCGCGGTCACGATCAGATCCGTCCTTGCCACCCAACCGGTGCCCTCGACGCCGACTCCGCAGGCCATCCCGAGCACACGCACCACGCTGGGCGCAGCGCGGCGAACACCGACCGCGTGCGCCAGGCTCGGATCCGGCGGCGCGACCGGCGCCGCCGGGCCGCTGATTGCGGGGAAGGGGTCGATGCGCGCCAGCGCATTCAGCACTTCCGTCGGCGGGATGAACTTGTTCAGCCTCTGCAGCAACGCCGAGCCTTGCGCGCCGCGCCGAAGGTCGGTTTGTCCCGGGAGCAGCAGGGCGACTGCCCCGAGCACCCACACGACCGCGATGCCCGCGAAAGCCCCGAGGATCAGCCCGCCCGTAGCGTCGAACGTGCTCAGCTTTCGCTTGCGCACCCTCGAGCGGAGCGCCGACCCCGCGAGGGTCCCGAGCGTCTCGAACAGAATCGCCCCGACCGCGGCACCGGCCAGCGCAGCCAGAGGCGTGTACGGAGAGTGAGTTCCGTCCTGGAGGAGCTGCGGCGCAAGCCGCGACCCCAGCCAGCCCCCGAAGACGATTCCGGCCAGGGAGAGAGCGCTGGAAATGAGCCCCTTCTTCCAGCCGATGAAGGCCGTGAGGGCGACGAAGCCGAGCGCGATCAAGTCGACCTTGGTCACTAGGTCGGCAGGCTACTCGCGTCCTCGGATCTCTGGGATGCGAGGTAGACTGACCGGCCCTCGGGGGCGTAGTTCAGTTGGTTAGAACGCCGGCCTGTCACGCCGGAGGTCGCGGGTTCGAGTCCCGTCGCTCCCGCTTTCGACACCGTGCTTCCTTTCGCGTCGTCTTGAGGCGGTCGACGGGCGTGGCGAGGAGCTTGCGGGACTCGGCCGGCTCGGTCTCCAGCCCGGAAGCGGCCGAAGGTCGGAGAGGGCTTCGTCGACCTTCTCGAGGCGCGAGTCGATTGGCGGTCCGCTGCCAGGGCTGTACGGCCGGCGAGGCGCTGTCTTCCCGCACTAGAAGGCTCGGGCCAAGGCTCGTACGCTTCAACTATGCCGACGTGTGCAGCTTGTGGCCAGCAGAACCCCGAAGGCGCCCGCTTCTGCAATGCCTGCGCGGCGCCCCTCGAAGAGCCGCCTGCAGCGAGGGAGGAGCGCAAGATCGTCACGGTCCTCTTCGCAGACCTTGTCGGATTCACGTCGCGCGCGGAAAGGATGGACCCCGAGGACGTGCGCGCGCTGCTGTCTCCCTACCACGCGCGCTTGCGCTCCGAGCTCGAACGGTTCGGTGGAACCGTCGAGAAGTTCATCGGCGACGCAGTGATGGCGCTCTTCGGGGCGCCTGTCTCCCACGAGGACGATCCGGAGCGCGCTGTGCGAGCTGCGCTCGCGATCCGCGACTGGGTGCGGGAGCAGGAGGAGGAGTTGCAGTTGCGCATTGCGGTCAACACCGGCGAGGCGCTCGTCAACCTCGGCGCCAGCCCGGAGGCGGGAGAGGGGATGGCGTCCGGCGACGTGGTCAACACGACCGCACGTCTCCAGGCGGCGGCGCCGGTGAACGGGATCCTGGTCGGTGAGACCACGTACCGAGCTACGCGGCACACGATCGACTTCGCTGACCGCGAGCCGGTGCAGGCGAAAGGCAAGGCGGAGCCGGTAGCCGTCTGGGAGGCACTGCAGGCCCGGGCGGCGCAGGGCGTGGACCTCCTGCGTGGAGTGCACACGCCCCTCATCGGCCGTCAGCGGGAACTCGAGGCATTGCACAACGCGTTGGCACGGGCTCAGGGCGAGCGAACGCCGCAACTCGTAACACTCGTCGGCGTTCCCGGCATCGGCAAAAGCCGGCTCGTCTACGAACTGATGCAGCTCGTCGAGGCGGAGCCGGACCTCGTCACTTGGCGGCAAGGGCGCTCGCTCCCGTATGGCGAGGGCGTGAGCTTCGGGCCGGTGGCCGAGATCGTGAAGGCGGAAGCCGGCATTCTCGAGACCGATTCGGCGCGGACGGCGGCCGACAAGCTCCGGCGTTCGATCGACGACGTGGTCGGCGACGAAGCGGACTGGGTCGAAACTCACCTCGAACCGATTGTGGGGGGCGGCGAAGAAGAAGGGCCGACCACGGATCGACGCGCCGAGGCCTTTGCCGCCTGGCGGCGATTCTTCGAGGGCCTCGGAGAACGGGGATCGCTCGTGCTCGTGTTCGAGGACTTGCACTGGGCCGACGACGGGACGCTCGATTTCATCGACTATCTGGCCGACTGGGCGAGCGACGTACCGATGTTCGTCATCGGCACCGCGCGGCCGGAGCTGCTCGAGCGCCGTCCGAGCTGGGGCGGTGGAAAGGCGAACGCTCTCACGCTCGCGCTCGCGCCGCTCACTGAGCAGGAGACCGCGACGCTGATCGCGGAGCTCACCGGGAAACCGGTCCTCCCGGCCGAGAGCCAGCAGGAGTTGCTTGCCCGAGCGGGCGGCAACCCGCTGTACGCCGAACAGTTCACGCGCATGCTGCTCGAGCGTGCTGACGGCGACCGACTCGCGCTGCCAGAATCAGTCCAGGGGATCATCGCGGCGCGGCTCGATGCTCTACGCGCCGAAGAAAAGCAGCTGCTTCATGACGCCGCCGTGATCGGCAAGGTGTTCTGGACCGGGGCAACAGCCATGCTCGGTGGCGTGGACAGGGGCGAAGCCGAAGAGCTGCTTCACGGACTGGAACGAAAGGAGTTCGTACAGAGGGCGCGCCGGGCAACGGTCGCCGGCGAGACGGAGTACTCCTTTCGACACGTGCTCCTCCGCGACGTCGCGTACGGGCAGATCCCGCGAGCCGGACGGTCGGACAAGCATCGACGGGCGGCGGAGTGGATCGAGTCGCTTGGCCGCCACGACGACCATGCCGAGATGGTCGCTCACCACTATGCGACGGCGCTCGAATACGCACGCGCGACCGGCGCCGACCTCACGGAGCTCCAGGCTCGGGCGAGGCTTTCGTTCCGCGAGGCCGGAGACCGTGCCTCGCGACTGAACGCCGTCGTCGCGGCGGCCCGATTCTACGAAGCGGCCCTCGAGCTGTGGCCCCCTTCCGATCCCGAGCGACCGGAGCTGCTGCTTCGCTTCGGCAAGGCGCGTTACGAGGACCCCGACCTCGACGACCGGCTCCTCGAGGAGGCGCACGACGGGTTCGTCGTGGCCGGAAACCGCGGTGCGGCGGCAGAGGCCAAGGTCGTCCTTGCAAACGTTTGGTGGGTTCGAGGTCGACGGGACCGCGTCGGAGAGAATCTCACCCGCGCCCTCGACCTCGTTCGCGACGAAGAGGCCTCTCCCTCGAAGGCATATGTCCTGACGAACGCCTCTCGCTTCGCAATGCTCGCCGGTGACCACGAGCAGGCGATCGCGGTCGGCTCGGAGGCAATGCGAATGGCCGAGGAGCTCGGGCTCGAGGAGGTTCGCGGTGTCGCGTTGTCGAAGGTCGGTACCGCTCGCGCGCTGTCGGGCGACGACCGGGGCCTCGAAGATCTCGAACAGAGCTTCGAGATCCTGTCCACGATCAACTCCGTTGAAAGCTGGGGTGCACTCCTCAACCTCGGGTCCATGTACTTCGAGCGCGGTGATCTTGCTCGAGCATCGAGCGTGCAAGAGCGAAGCCGTGCGTTGGTCGAGCGGCTCGGCTACGAGGGAGGCATCCGCTGGGAGCGCGGGGAACGAGGTGTTTATCTCTATTTCGCCGGGGGTTGGGACGAGGCGGCAGCGGTGTCCGAGGATTTCATCGCAGAATCGGAGGCGGGGGCACAGCATTACCTGGAGAGCATCTGCCACGACGTCCGAGGCCGAATCAGGTTTGCTCGTGGTGACCTGGACGGGGCGAGCGACGATGCCGCGAAGGAGCTCGAGCTCGCACGCCATTCGGGCGACCCGCAGGTGCTTCACTCTGCGTTTACCTTTCGCGCCTGGACACTGCTCGCCGAGGGCCGGCAGGATCAGGCCGAACAGCTCTCGGACGAGCTCCTGTCGCTCTGGCGGCAGATCGGCCCTCGTGGCCAGACGGCGGCCCTCGAGATGGGCTGGATCCTGCGGGCCATTCGTCGTGAGCGTCAATACCTTGAACTGCTCGAGCGACACTCGCCGTTGACGCGTTGGTTCGAAGCTGGACGGCTCGTAGCTTCCGGAGATCCCCTCGGAGCCGCGGATCTGTGCGCCGAGATTGGCACCCGTCCTGACGAGGCGTACGCTCGGCTTCGGGCCGCCGAGGCCCTGCTGGCGGACGGCCGCCGGCACGAGGCCGACGAGCAGCTTCAGCGCGCGCTCGCCTTCTTCCGCTCGGTCGGCGCAACCCGCTACATCCGCGAGGGCGAAGCATTGCTTGCCACGGCGAGCTGATGGGCGCCGAGGACCGCTTCCCGCCTGGAACCTGCCGGCAGAAGCGGTGGGGCGGATCGCGCTCCCCGAGGCGCAGCCGGGCAAGATCGGACAGGCTCGCGACCGAGCCGCGGGAGGGCCGCCGCCGGCCCTATCCGCGACGCGACGCTACCGACGAACGGGCGGCGGACGTCTTTCAGCCCCGGATCTCGATGTCATGTCTTTTGCGGGTTCGAGTCCCGTCGCTCCCGCTCTTTACACCCCGCTTTGCGGCGACTCCAACTCCCTTAACGGGCTTGTGGCAGACCGCCTCGATCTTGTTGTTCCCCATCGTCGCTAGGCGGCGCACGCGGGTGGTTGATCTTTTGCCTCTACTTTCTCGTGCGTTTGCCTAGGTTCGACACCTCGTCGGCCCGCCAGTCAAGGCCGATCGCCCGAAAGCGGGCCGTCGCTTCGTCGAGGAGGCGATCGTCGGCGCGAGCCACCGCAAGCGCCCGAAGCGCAAACGGCTGTACGTACGTCTGCGAGTTCACCCAGCGCCCGGCCTCCGCCTCGATCCGGTCGTGTGCGCCCAGTGCGACGAGTGCGTCAAGGAACGCTGCAGCGCTGTCGTCCAGGCGGACACGGTCTACTCCGGCCGCTCGCACGGCGGCGCGTGGTGTGAAATCGACCGAATCGACAAGTCGCTCGACCGCCGACGCGTCTTCGCGGGCGAGTGCAAGACGGAGCTTTGAACCCAAATAGAGCGAGCGATAGGGATCCAATATCCGCGCCTCGGCTTCGGCCTCGAGGCGACCGGCTTCGACCCCATGGCCGAAGTGGAGGCTGGCGAGAGCGCAGTACAGGAGGCACGACGCGTTTGAGGGGCACGGTGCCGCTGAGTTCGCTTCCACCGCGCGCTCGGCCTGCTGCGCCAGGGCTCGGAGATCCTCCCAACGACCGCCGATCATCGCGACCAGGAGCCGCGCGTGCATTCCATGCAGACGGTGATGGGGTGTCAAACCCTGCACCATTTCGTGCAGTAGCTCGCTTGCCCGATTCGCCTCCGAGAGTCGTCCGGAGGCCAGGTGGAGTGAGACAGCTGTCATGAGCGCGAAATGTCGGTCATCGGGATCAACGAGATTCGGAAGTAGTTCGAGCCGTTCCTCCAGCCACGTGGATGCCTGCTCGAGGTCGCCGGCGCTCCATGCGACGTCGGTAAGCGCCGCGAGCGCGTTCGAGCGAAGCCCGACGTCGCCGAGCCCTTGTGCGATCGCGTGCACGCTGCGCGCGGCTGTCTCATCTTTCCGCCAGAGCGCAACTGCGGCGAGCGCCCTCGCATGCGTTGGCGAGCCTTCATCGGCAAGCTCGACCGCACGATCGATCCATTCGTCGACGACCTCCCGATCGGGTGGTCGCTTCCACATGCCGGACCTGCGCGCTGTCTGCAGCGCAAGCTCCGTGTAGAGCTCCCCGGACGGGCCGACGAGGTCTATTGCCTGCTCGATCGCCGCACGGAACGCCTCGCCGTCGAATCTGAGTGCGTTTGCGCGTCCTATCTCGACCCAAAGCTCGGCCTGCTTCCCAGCGTCGGATTCGAAGGCGGCAGCTCGGTGCAGCAGCGCGATTCCATCTTCGATCTCGTATCGTCCGATCGAAAGCGTCGCTGCGCGTTTCGACCATTCGACGGCCTTCGCGCGTAGCGCTGCTAGCTCCCGCTCGTTTCCGCTCCAGGCGAGGTCGACGTCTTCCGGCCGCACCGCTTCGGCGTAGTGGTGCGCGAGGAGCGCGGCATGCTCGTCGCTCCTCGCGTCGCCCCCTTCTAGCCAGCGGGCGAAACCCGCGTGCAGCTGCGCCCGCTTCGCCTTCGGCAGGCTGCCATACGCGACCTCGCGCGTGAGTGCGTGTTTGATCGAATACTCACGCTCGCCCGGCAGCGACGATCCGGCGCGCCTGCGAACGAAGTCCCGATCGGTGAGCAATTCGAAGTCGGGCATGCCGCCGACGAGCTCATAGACCGGGCCTGTCCAGAAGACGCGGCCGATTACCGCCGCCGCCTGCAGTGCAGCCTTCTCTGTCGGCGGCAGCAGGTCGATGCGGGCGGCGAGTACCGCCTGCACTGTGTCCGGGACCTCGAATCCCGGGGGCAGCTCTACGCTGGACCAAGCGCCGCCGCGGCGCGCGAGCACGCCGCGGTCGATCAGTGTCGCCAACAACTCCTCGACGAAGAGTGGGTTGCCCTCCGCCCGCTCGACCACAGCGTTCCGCACCGACGCCGGCAACTCGATGCCGAGTAGCTCATCGAGCAACTCGTCCGCGACCGCGGCTGGTAACGCATCGAGGACGACCGCATGCCCCGACCAGGCGGGCCGGCGCTCGAGCAGCTCCGGCCGCCCCGTCCCGAGCAGAAGCAACGGCCCGACCGCCTGCGCCACGAGCGAGTCGAGCAGCTGGAGCAGCTCCTCATCGGCCCAGTGCAGATCCTCGACAAGCACGACCGCGGGACGCTCACGAACGAGCTCGCCGAGAAACTCTGCCCAGGCATCGTGTAGCCGTTCGCGAGCCCTGAGCGGGTGCAATTCCTCGCCCGGGTCGAGGCCGAGCGTCAAGCCCAGATAGCGACGGCCGCCGAGCCGCTCGGCCACCACGGCCGGCGGATCATTGTCGAGGATCCGGAAGTGCTCGCGCAGGATCTCGGCTAGGGGCCAGTACGCGGTGCCGTGCCCGTACGAGAGGCAGCGTCCAGTGCGCTGGATGGGCTGCCGCTCCTGCGCGGCGAGCCACGCCCACACCTCTCGCGCGAGCCGCGACTTGCCGACGCCGGCGTCGCCGACGATGGTCACAAGCCGTGGCTGCTCGTCGCGCGCGACCCGCTCGTAGGCGGTGCGAAGCTCGTCGAACTCGTCGTCGCGGCCGACGAACGCCTGGTGCAGGCCGCCTACGCCGCGCGGGCGCATCAGCGAGAGCGCGCGGACGAGCCGCCGGCAGACGACGCCGTCCGGTTTGCCTTTCGCCTCAATCGTGACAGGCTCCTCCAGTTCGAACGCGCCTCGAACGGCAGCGGCGGTTCGCTCGCCGACGAGGATTTCGCCCGCCGATGCCGCCTGCTCGAGCCGAGCGCCCACGTTCACAGCGTCGCCCGTGACGAAAGAGCTGCCTTCACGCGCCTGACCGACGACCACTTCGCCGGTGTTCACACCGATACGCAGCGCAAGCCGGTCGCCGAAGAGCTCCGCGAGCCGCCGCTGCATCGCGAGCGCGGCGTGCAGTGCCCGTTCGGCGTGATCCTCTAGCGCCATCGGCGCCCCGAACGCAGCCATTACCGCATCGCCGATGAACTTCTCCACCGTCCCGCCCGCGCTCTCGATCTCCGCGGCCATCGCGTCGTAAAAGCGGTCGAGAAGCGCGCGTGTGCGCTCGGGGTCCTGCGAGCCGCCCAGCGCGGTCGAGCCGACGAGGTCAGCGAAGAGCACCGTCGCGAGCTTGCGCTCCTCGGACTGCACCGGCCTCCGTTCCACGGGAGCGGCGCAACCCGGGCAAAAGCGCGCGTCCGCGGGAAGCGTAGCCCCGCAGTGGGCGCAACTGGTCACGTCAGGATTGTCGCGCCAATCGCCAGAACTCTCAATTCGTCGACGGACTCGTCAACCGCCCCACGGTCAGCACCTCGACGGCCCCTTTCGTAAGCGGATCGTGGGGGTACAGCGCGGGTTCGAGTCCCGTCGCTCCCGCTCCTCTCGCGTTGCGATCCGCGACTGGATCGCGCCGCGGCCGCGCATGTCGGCTGTGGCGGCCCGACCGGGGCCCCGCGATGTGACTAAAGCGCGTCGGGATAGCGCCGGTACGTGTACGGACACTTTCGCTCGCTTCCACTCCGATCTATGACAGATCGATTCGTCCTCAACGATCGGAGCACACATGCCAAGAGTCCTGCTGCTCGCACTCCTCGCCGCACTGCTGCTCTTCCCTGCCGCTGCCGGTGCCGGCGCGTCTGATGTCGTGGTGAGCCAGATCTACGGTGGCGGCGGAAATGCGGGCGCCACCTTCCGAAATGACTACGTCGAGCTCTTCAACTCCGGATCCGGCAACGTCGACCTCTCGGGCTGGACGGTGCAGTACGCCACCGCCGCGGGAACGACTTGGCAGACGACCGCCCTTTCGGGGACGATCGCGCCCGGCCGCTACTACCTGGTCCAGCTCGCATCGAACGCGGACGTCGGCGCCACGCTTCCGGCCGCCGACGCGACCGGCACGAGCAACCTCGGCGGCACCAGCGGAAAAATCGCGCTCGTTCGCGGCGCTGCTGCACTCACGTGCGGCGCTTCGGCGGGGAGTTGTTCGGCCGACCCGCTCGTGGAGGATTTCGTCGGCTACGGCAGCGCGAGCGACTTCGAAGGCGCGGGCTCCGCGGCGGGGCTTTCCAACACTTCGGCCGCGCTACGCGCGAACGGCGGTTGCACCGACACGGACGACAACGCGACGGACTTCACGGCGGCAGCGCCGGCGCCCCGGAACTCCGCCTCCCCGCAGAACCTGTGCACGGGCACGCCTTCCCCCGGTCCGACCGGCTCGGTGAACGTCGATCTCGACGTGGCTTCCGTCCTCTCCGTTTCGCTCGACCGCCCCGCGCTCAGCTTCGGCACGTTCACGTCCGGCGATCGGCCGGGACCGCTTCCCGAGCGGGTCACCGTGTCGAGCAACAACACGGCCGGCTACTTGCTAGTCGTCGCGCGGACTGCTTTTGCACCGACCGACCTTCCGCTGGCGCTCTCGGCGACCGCACCGGCAGGCGGAGCGGTCGGAAACGCATTGACCGGTGGCGCTCTCGTTCCGATTCCAATTAGTCCGGCGACAGGGCTTACTGTCGGCACGAAAACCGCGGCGAGCGCAGCGGGCGGAGATGTCTGGGGGACCAACATCGGCTTCTCCTCCCCCTTGCCGCTCGTCGCGACCGGCCACTACACGGCAACCGTGACATTCACCGCCGTCGCGCGGTGAGATCGGCCCTCGCATTCGCGGGCTTCACCGCGCTTGTGCTGGCGTCCGCCCCTTCCACGGAGGGGGCGGGCGCCGATCGGCCTCGCGTCGCGCTCTCAGTCTCTCCCGCGCAACTCGCAGTCTCCGCGCCGGGCTCGAGCAGGATCAACCTGCGGAACGATGGTGCCGAACGGGTCGTGGTCGACGCTACGCGGCGAACTCTCGGCCGGCAAACGGCGGCGAAGACGTGGCTCCAGATCGTGCCTGCACGCTTGTTGCTCCGCTCCGGCGAGAGGGCGATCTTGACACTCCGAGTGCGGTCACCCCGACGCGCGGAACCGGGTGACCATCATCTCCTCGTCCTACTGACGGCACGCCCCCTGCGCGGTGGTCGGGTCAATGTGCAGGTGCGCCTTGGGGTCCGCATCAGGATGGTCGTGCCCGGGCGCATCGTGCGCCACGTCACACTCGGCGATCTTCGCGTCCACCGGCGGCGCAACGCGCGGTTCATGTTCGTCTCGGTCGCGAACCGCGGCAACGTGACCGTCCAACTCCGGGGCCGCGTCACTGCGTCGCTCGTCCGACACGGCCGACAGTTGGCGCGCCTCAGGCCTCGCGCCCAACGTGCGCTCCTTCCCGGAGCCCACGCCGTCCTGGCAGTGCGCTACAGCGGCCGCGTGCGCGGTCTCCTCACGGCGGTCGTGCGGGTCCGGCTCGGTTCCGGTATTCGCGCCGTCGAGCGCAGATACCGAATCCGTCTGTGAATGAGCCGCTGCCATGTCGAGTCAATCCGGGAGGAGCGGGACCGTAAATCCCTGCTCGCGGCCGAGCAGAACGGCGCGTGTCACCGCCGTCGATCCGAATCGACGGCGCACTTCGTCGAGCGCGACGTCGAGGGCGCTGCCGCTGAAGCGGTCGAGCGGAAGCACGAGCTGAAGTGCACTGTCGTCTTCGAGATTGGCGACGGCGACGCCCACGAGCGTCAGGCCTCGACGCTCGATCTCCGGCATCGCACCCGCCAGTAGCCAGCGAGCGGTGAGCAGAATCGTCTGCGTGTGCGCAATCGGCTGAGGCAATGTGTGCGACCGCGTCGCCCGCGAGAAATCGCCAAAGCGCAATCGCAGCACGACCGTGCGGCCCACGCGTCCGGCGATGCGCATCCGGCGGGTGACACGATCGACGAGCGAGACAAGGACGGCGTCGACGGCCTCGGGCGTCTTCCGGGAACGGCCGAGCGCACACTGCGAACCGATCGAGCGCCGGCGCCGACCGACGACCACCGGCCGCGGATCACGGTTGTGAGCGAGCGCATACAGATGCCGCCCCGCCGCCCGGCCGAGGATCGTCACGAGCAGGGTCTCGGATAGGCGGGCCACCTCGCCGACCGTCGAGATCCTCCGCTCGTGGAGCTTCCTCGCAGTCGCCGGCCCGACGCCCCAGAGGCGCTCGACCGGCAGCGGGTGGAGAAAGCTCAGCTCGCCGTCGGGAGGCACGACGAGCAGGCCGTCGGGCTTGGCGACACCGCTCGCCACCTTGGCGAGGAACTTCGTCCGTGCGACACCCACAGTGATCGGTAGCCCGACGCGTTCGCGAACCTCCCGTCGCAGTCGCGCGGCGATCTCGATCGGCGTACCCGAGATCCGCTCGAGCCCGCGAACGTCGAGGAACGCCTCGTCGATCGATAGCCCTTCGACGAGCGGCGAAGTGTCGTCGAAGACGCGAAAAGCCGCCTTGCTCGCCTCGGCATAGGCCGACATCCGCGGCGGGACGACGACCGCGCTCGGACACAGCCGCCGGGCTTGCTTCCCGCCCATCGCGGTGCGCACGCCGAAGGCCTTGGCCTCGTAGCTCGCGGCCAGCACAACTCCCGCCCCGACGATGACCGGCCGGCCGCGCAGACGCGGATCATCTCGTTGCTCGACGGACGCATAGAACGCGTCGAGGTCGGCGTGAAGGATCGTCGCGGCGCCCAACACGAACATATGTTCTCACGATGCGGCCGGACCTCGAAGGCCTAGCCTCGGTTGTTTTCCGACGAAGAGGCAGCGGCCGGGGCTTGATCGATCTGTGCCCGATGTCACGAGGACAAGGGGGTAGACAGACTCGGTTTTCTGACTACGATCCGGCACTTAAGAACAGGCCCAGGGCTGCGCCATCACTTTGTTTGCGGCTCGTCGTTCTCCCTCCTTTCGTGCCAACCTCCTTCCGCAGCCCCCTGCTGACGTTCGCATTTGCCGCGATCGTCTTCGGCTCTGTCCTTGCAGGGCTGCCTGGAGAAGATGCAGCCGCGGCGGTCGCCGGGACCACACCCACGCGGCATGCTCCGAAGCGTTCAGATCCGATGCCGACCATCGGCGAGCGTGCGGCGGCGACCGCCGTCAGAGCAGTCGGCGTGCCGTATCGATGGGGAGGCACCTCCCCTGCCGCCGGCTTCGACTGCTCCGGGCTCGTCTACTGGGCGTACGGCCGGCTGGGCATCGCGCTCCCACACAGCTCTTACGCGCTCTATGACGTGGGCCGGCGGGTGGCACCTTCCAGAATGAAGGCCGGCGACTTGCTCTTCTTCTCCGGACTCGGGCACGTCGGCATCTACGTCGGCCGGGGGCGCATGGTGCACGCGCCGCACTCGGGTAGCCGAGTCGAGGTCGTCAGGCTGGGACGCTCGAACTACGGGAGCCGGCTCGTCGGTGTCCGGCGCGTCGTCCGCTGAAGGCATCCGTGATGGAGCTGGTTCGGGTCGTGATAAAGCCGAGCTGCAGCGTCTAGCCGTGACACCAGGTTGCTTCGAGTCCGGCCCGCGGCTTGCCGTTCATAGGATCGGCGCATGGCAATCCATGAAGTGCGGGCCTCCGGTCTCGAGTACCTGGCGCTCGCGACGGAGCTCCTGCAGCGCGCTCGCCTGGCCGATGCGGAGGCAGGGGTCTGGGAAGCCGCTGATCTGCAGTGGTGGTGGCGCACGCCTCGGCGCTCGGATGCGATCGACCACATCTTCTGGATCGATGACGAGGGGCCCGTTGCGGGCGTCGTGCTGACGGACTGGGATCGAGCATGGGGATGCGATCCGATCGTCGTCCCCGGTGTCTCGACCGTCACGCTTCCCACCGCCTGGGCGCGCGCCCTCGATGCCATCAACGGCTTGGGGCTCAAAGCGGTCGAGGTGGTCGCCCGTGACGACGACTTGGAGCTGCAAAGCCTGCTGGCCGACGCCGGCTTCGTGGCCGACGACGAACGATCCGGGATCACTTGGATGAATGCGGAGAACCGGCCCGACGTGGCCGCCCTGCCGGAAGGATTCGCGCTCGTGGACCGCAGCCGGGCGACAACCAGGCCGCACCCCATGCGGCGACGAAGCGGCGAAGGTGTCGAAGCCCGCCTCATGCAGTGCTCGCTGTACGACCCGGGACTCGATCTCGCCGTCGAGGCTGTTGGCGGCCCAGTCGCCGGTTATGCGCTCTTCTGGTTCGACGCGGTGACCAAAGTCGGGCTGGTAGAGCCGATGAGAGTCGAGGATGAGTACCAGAGGCGCGGTCTGGCACGTGCCATGCTCACCGCCGGTCTCGATCGCCTAGCGAAGCGGGGGGCACGCCGCCTGAAGGTCGGCTATGCCACAGACGTTGCGCGGGGGCTGTACGCCGGCGCCGGCTTCCGTGTGACCTCCACGACCAGGACATACGGATGGAGGAGACCCGAGCCGTGTTGACCGAGCCACAAGATCTCGACCGATCCGAGCTCGAGCAAGTCTTGGCAGACCGCGCCAACCCGTAGCCTGAGCCTCGATGTCGGTCTTTCGCTACCTGGTCGGCGACGTCGAAGGCGCGATCGCGTTCTATACGGGACATCTGGGCTTCACGCTGGAGCAGCAGATGGGCCCCGCGTTCGCGATCGTTACGCGGGACGATTTCTCGCTCTGGCTCAGCGGACCGCAGAGCTCGGCCGGTCGGCCGATGCCCGATGGGCGGCAACCGGAGCCCGGCGGCTGGAACCGCCTCGTCCTCGAGGTCGACGATCTCGAGTCGAAGGTCGCCGAGCTGAAGGAAGCCGGCTTGAGCTTCCGCAACGAGATCGTGACCGGGCCCGGCGGCAAGCAGATCGTTCTCGAGGACGGGGACGGTAACCCAGTCGAGCTGTTCGAAGCTAGGCGGTAGCGCCTTCAGCCCGCGCGAATCAGTCGGCGGCGTCCTCGCCGGCGGCGAGAACGCGCACGATCTCGAGCCTGTCGTCGAGCACGACGACGTCCGCCGCCGTCCCGGGCTCCAGACTCCCAAGCTCAGGACGACCGGCGATCCGCGCGGGCACCTCGCTTGCGGCCGCAAGAGCCGCGCCCACCGGCGCGCCGAGCGCAACGAGATTCCGCACCGCCTCGATCATCGGCACCGTGCTGCCGGCGAGCACGCTGTCCGCTCTGCGCGCGATGCCGTTCTCGACCTCGAAGTCGATGCCCGCGAGCGTGTAGCTGCCGTCGCCGGCACCCGCTGCCGCGATCGCGTCGGTGACGAGCGCGACCCGCCCACCGGCGGCCTGCCACACCAGCCGTGCTGTGTCGTCGGCGAGGTGAACACCGTCGAGGATGACCTGGATGACGACGTCTCCCGTCACAAGCGCCGCGCCTGCAAGGCCCGGCTCGCGCGCGGCGAACGGACGCATTGCGTTGAAGATGTGCGTCACCGTCTTTGCTCCGCGCGCGAACGCCGCGCGCGCTTCCACTGAGGTCGCGTTCGAATGGCCGCACGAAACCGTTACGCCGCGCTGCCTCAGCAGCTCCATAAGCTCGTACGCACCCTCCAGCTCGGGCGCCAGCGTGACATGACTCACCGGTCCAGCAGCGAGCAGCCGCTCGAGCAGACCACAGTCGGGATCGCGCCTCGACTCGGCCGGATGCGTCCCGAGCCGCTCGGGCGCGATGAACGGGCCCTCGAGATGCGCCCCGATGATGTGCGGCGAGGAACCGTTCAGTGGAACCTCGCGCAGCGCCGCCGTCAGCTCGTCCTCGGGCGAGGTGATGAACGTCGGCTGGTAGGCGGTCACGCCGCACGCGAGCAAAGCCTCGCCCGCTTTGCGGTAGCCCTCCGTGTCGGCCGAGAAGAAATCGACGCCTGCGAACCCGTTGACCTGCAGGTCGACGAAGCCCGGCGCGGCGATTCCGGTCCCATTCGGCGAGCCCAAACCGACGCCGGCGATGCGACCGTCAACCACGTCGACGTCGCCGGGAACCAGGTCCCCGTCGACGAGTGCTGCCCCAACGCCGAGTCGCACGGCTAACTCGCAACCGGCGCGACGACCGGCACGTCGACCGTCGGGATCGCAACACCCGTCTCCAGGTCGAAGAAGTGCAGGAGTCGCGGGTCGATCGCCACCTCGACCGCCTCGCCCGGCGCGAGGAGGAGATGCCGGTCGAAGCGGCCGAGGAGTGTCACCGACCGCTCGGCGTCGTCGACACCCAGGGAGGGCCCCGGGGGCTGGGCGGTGGTGTCGACGAGATCGGAGCGCTCGAGCGGCGACGCGGCGATCTCGATGTGGACGAGTTGTTCCGAGCCGAGGGACTCGACGAGCAGGATGCGACCTCGCAAGCGAGCGCCGTCCCAGCCGGAGGCTTCTCGTACGTCTTCCGGTCGGATGCCGATCGCCACGCGGCGGCCGGCGTAGTTCGTCAGCGAAGGCCGATCGGACGAGACGTCGGCAGGGAGCTCCAGCTCGGTGTCGCCGATCCGGCAGACGAGTCTGCCGTTGTCGCGCTCGACGACCGCCTCGAAGAGATTCATCGGCGGCGAGCCGACGAAGCTCGCGACGAAGAGATTCGCGGGAGCGTCGTACAGGCGTTGCGGCGTGTCGACCTGTTGCAGCTCGCCGTCGCGCATCACGGCGACGCGGTGGCCCATCGTCATCGCCTCGACCTGGTCGTGCGTGACGTAGACGGTCGTCACCTTGAGGGCCTGCTGGATGCGGGCAATCTCCGCCCGCATCTGCACGCGCAGCTTCGCGTCGAGGTTCGAGAGCGGCTCGTCCATCAGGAACGCCTTCGGCTCGCGCACGATCGCCCGGCCCATCGCAACGCGCTGCCGCTGCCCTCCGGAAAGTTGCGCAGGGCGGCGATGCAGCATGTCTCCCAGCCCGAGGATGCGCGCAATCTCCTCGACCCGCTGCTTCTGCTCGGGCTTCGGCACCTTCCGCATGCGCAATCCGAACGCGAGGTTTTCGTAGACGTTCTTGTGCGGATAGAGCGCGTAGTTCTGAAACACCATCGCGATGTCGCGGTCTCGCGGTGCGAGGTCGTTGACGACCTTGTCGCCGATCCGGATCTCGCCCGCGGTGATCTCCTCGAGCCCGGCGATCATCCGCAAGGCCGTGGTCTTCCCGCAGCCCGACGGCCCGACGAGCACCATGAACTCACCCTCGGCGACGTCCAGGTTGAGGTCGCGGACCGCGGTGACGTCGTTGCCATAGACCTTCGAGAGGTGAACCAGCTCGATGGCTGCCATCAGTGCCCCGCCCGGTGACCCTGCCGAGTCTCTGGGTCGCGAGCACCAAGCCAGAGGCCGGCGTGGGTTGCTGGGAGGGGCACTAACCGCGCACCGCCCCCGCGGTGAGTCCGAATGCAATCCGCCGCTGCACGAGCAGGAAGAAGACGACGACCGGCAGTGCGCACAGCGTCGCGCCGGCCATTAGCGGCCCCCATTCCGTTCCGCGCAGCGTCGTAAACGAAGCGAGCCACACCATCAGCGTCTGTTTCTCAGGTGTGTGCAGGAACACATACGCGATGATGAACTCGTTCCAGGCCTGGATGAAGGCGAAGATGGAAGTCGCGACCAGCCCGGGCCCGACAAGTGGCAGGAGCACCCGCACGAAGGCGCCGAACCGGGTCGCTCCATCGACCATGGCAGCCTCCTCCAGCTCCTTCGGGATGCCGAGCAGGAACCCGCGCATCGTCCAGACCGTGAACGGCAGCACGAACGTGAGGTACATCGCGATCACCCCGGTCAGCTTGTCGACCTGTCCCAGCCGAGACATGAGGATGTAGAGCGGGATGATCAGCGCAGCGAGCGGCACCATCTGGACGCCGAGGATCAGCACGATGAACGCCTTGCGCCCGTAGAAGTGGAACCTCGCGAGCGCGAGCGACGCGAGAAAAGCGAGCACGACCGAGAGCGCGACGACTGCGCTGACGATGATCAGGCTGTTCTTCACCGCGTGCCAGAAAAACGGCTGGTCGACGGCGTCCCGGAAGTTCGACAGCGTCGGCGACGTCGGGAACCACTGTGGGGTGTAGCTGAGAATCTGCTGTCCCGGCTTGAACGCTGTCGCGACCATCCAGTACACCGGGAACACCATCACGACGAGCACGAGCAAGCCGAGCAAATTCCAGCCCAGCTTGTGCATCCGCCGCCGCCGCCCGATCCTCCGCGGCACAACCGGCGCGACTGGTGTAGGCGCGATCTGCGTGACCGAGCTCACCGGACTTCCCCCGTCCTCAGCATCTGCCGGAGATACACGAGCGTGGCCGCGAACATGAACAGCACCATCACGACGGCGATTGCGGCGCCGAGCCCGTATTCGCTGATCTGGAACGACTGGTGGAAGGCATAGATCGCCATCGTGTAGTAGTCGCTTGTCGGCCTGAAGTCGAGCATTACCCAGATCTGCTGGAAGACCTGGAAGTCCCAGATGATCGACAGGCTCGTGAGGATCACGAAGATCGGCATCAGAAGCGGCAGCGTGACCTCTCGGAACGCCGCCCAAGATCCGGCGCCGTCGATGGCGGCCGCCTCGAGCAGCTCCTGCGGAACCTGAGCAAGACCGGCGTACACCGTGATCGTGACGAAGGGAATCGCTCCCCAGACGATCAACGCGGTGATCACGCCGAAGCCGGTCCAGGGATTCGCGAACCAGTCGTGCCGGACGAAGTTGCCGATGTGGAGCTCTGTCAGAGCCCAGTTCGCGACGCCGAACTCGTAGTCCACCATCCAGCGCCAGATGTCCACCGCGACGATCACCGGCACCGACCAGACGAGGACGAGGCCGGTCGTGAGGGCGACGCGAAGCCACCGCGAGACCTGCAGGAGCAGCAGTGCGATCGCAGTTCCGAGCACCATGGTCAAGGTCACGTTCACCACGGTGAACAGAATCGTCCGGAGCAGCACGTGCCAGAACTGGCCGTCGTGAAGGATGTTCGCGTAGTTCGCGGTGCCGACCCAGCGGCCCTTGTGCTTGATCAGCTCAAAGAGGCCGTACTTCTCGAACGACATCTTGACGAGCAGGTAGAGCGGGTAGCCGAGGATGACGCCGATAGCCGTGGCCGCGGGCGCCAGCAGGGCATAGGGAGCAAGCGCGCGCCCGGTTCTCTGCCGTGTAAAGCGGTGCCGCCGCCGAGAAGCGAGGGGAAACTCGCTCTCGGCGACGGACGCCACAGCTGCTCCTTCGGGCGCGAGGCGACTCACGCGCCGGTGTTCAGAATCCTTGTGATCTGACTACTGGCGCTATTTGCCGCTGCCTTCACCGACGCGCGGCCGGTGAAGATCTTGACGAGCATGTCTTGCAGCACGTTCGCATTCTCCACGTTCGCCCAGTTTGGGCTGGTGGGGACGAACCAGCTGAACTTCGCCGCCCGTGCGAACGGCGCCAGCTTCGGGTTCGAGGCGTTGAAGGCGAGGAGTGTCGTCGTGTTGGCGATGTTGCCTGCCTTCGCGATCTCGCTCTCCGCCGCGCTGCTGGTGAACGCCTTGATCCAGTCCACGGCGAGGGCCTGGTTCTTCGTGGTCACCGGGACAGCGAGATCGGAGCCGCCGAGGAAGGTGGGCATGAACTTGCCCTTGGTATGGCTCGGCATCGGATACGCGCCGACCACGGGTGCGAGCGCCGGGTTCCCGACCTTCTCGTCGAGAGCGTACGGCCACTCCCAGCCGTTGCCGATGAACGAGCCGACCTTGCCCTTGGCAAAGACGAGCGCCTGCTGAGGGTTCGCCTCATCGGTCGTCTTGCTCGCCCGAGTCAGCGTCTTCGCGATCAGCTTGACCTGATTGAGCGCGGCGAGAGCCTGCGGGGAATTGAGCGCTCCCTTCCATTTGCCGCCGGCGCGGACCGCGATCTTTCCGCCGTAGTCGTAGACGAAGGACATCGCGGCGTACCAGTACTTGCCGGGGAAGTAGACGGCCGAGTAGCCGCTGTCCTTGCCGTAGGTCTTCATCAGCTTCTTCCCGTTCGCGATGAACTGCGCCAGGCTTTTCGGCGTCGACTTGATGCCGGCCTTGCTGTACTGGTCCTTGCGGTAGATGACCGCACGCGCGCCGGCGTAGTACGGGACGCCGTAGAGCTTCCCGTTGTACTGGCACGACCCCTTGAGCCCCTGGAGCCATGTCTTGTTGTTGGGGAAGGCCGACTGCGTCAACGCCTTGAAGGCGCCTGCGGCCATGTACTTGGTCATCTCCGTGTTGCCGAGCTCGATCACGTCTGGCGCGTCGCCGCCCGCGAGCCCTGCGTCGAACTTCTGGAGATGGTTGCCCCACGACTGGTACTGGACGTCGACGTCGACGTCCGGATGTTGGGCCTTGAAGTTCCTGTTGGCGAGGGCTACCGCCTCCGGCCAACCGTTCTGCGCGTCGTTCTGGAGCCAGACCACGATCTTGCCGGCCTGGGCCTTTGACGTCCCACCGCTTGCGGTCGTTGCCGCAACGGCGAGCATGGCAGCGAGAACCGCCACCACGAGCAATCGAGCTTTCATGTCGCCTCCCGGAGCATGGGGAGCCACCCTGGCTTCCCCGATTGGTTTAGACCACCAACCACGGCCGAGAGATTGGCACAGACCAATACGCATGTCAAGAGGGTGATTTCCGCCGCTGATTGCGGGGTAGTGGTCTTGACCACGTCCGGGCGGCTGTGCTTCCATAGGGGCCATGAGCAAACAGGTGATGACCAGACAGCGGGTCTTCGAGTTGATCGACCAGCTGCAGGTAGGAGAGGCAATCCCTCCGGAAAGGCGGCTCAGCAGCGATCTCGGCATCTCACGCCTGACGCTCCGGGCGGCGCTCGACGACCTCGTCCGCGACGGCTACCTCGAGAGGCGGCACGGCAGCGGTACCTTCGTCAGCGAGCCGAAGATCGCGCAGCAGCTGACGCTGACGTCTTTCAGCGAGGACATGCGTCGCCGGGGCATGACCGCCGGCAGCAAGACGATCGAGCTGCGCGAGACCCACGCCGGCGCAGCGGTCGGTCGCGCACTCAACGTTTCGCCGGATTCACGCGTCGTCCTCATCCGGCGCCTGCGCCTGGCCGACGGCGAGCCGATGGCCCTGGAGACGCTGCACGTCCCCGCCGATCGTGTTCCCGGGCTGTCGCGTGAGGTGCTAGAGAATGCATCCTTCTACGAGCTGCTCGAGAAGGACTACGGCGTCGTGATCGCGAGCGGAATGCAGTCGATCGAACCGACCGTGACCAACGACGAAGAGTCAGAGCTGCTGGGCGTCCCGCTGCACTCGCCCGCGTTCCTGTTCGAGCGAACGTCGCGCACGGCGACCGGCGAGACGGTCGAGTTCGTCCGCTCGCTCTACCGGGGCGACCGCTACCGGCTGGTGGCGGAGCTGTCGCAGCGGCGCGACCGTCCGGTTGCGGCGGCACCTTCCCTGACCAGCGCTGTCGCGGAACCGACTCCATGAAGCGCGCGGGCGTCTCGTACTTCGGCGTCCGCATCCCACGCCACGCCCGCCGCGATCTCGAGGACATCGCCGCGCGCGGCTACACCGCGGTGCTCCACACCTTCTCGGAGAACGACCTCGCGTACTACCGCGGCACGATGGTGGAGATCGTGGATGCGTCGCACAAGCTCGGGCTGGAGGTGCAGATGTGCCCCTGGGGTGTCGGCAGGACGTTCGGCGGCGAGGCCGAGAGCCGTTGGGTGACCTTCCACCCGGAGGCGTGCCAGGTGCTCGACGACGGGCGGCGCGTCGCGACCGGCTGCCTCAACAATCCGGCGTACCGCGCGTTCTGCAAGGAGTGGGCCGACGCCGCGCTCGAGATCGGCACGGACTACATCTTCTGGGACGAGCCACACTGGACGGTCCCCGAGCATGTCGGCGTCGACGATCCCGAACGCTGGGCGTGCGTGTGCCAAATCTGTGCCGAGCTGTCGGGTCTGGACCTGTCCAAGGGTCTGACCCCGGAGGTGCAACAGTTTCGTGAAGGATCCGTCGTCGATTTCCTCGGCGAGGTGACGGCTCACGTCGCGGCGCGCGGCGGCAAGAACACGATCTGCTTGCTGCCGTTGACGGAAGGTGCGCACGGAGTCAGCGACTGGGACTCGGTCGCCGCGTTGCCCCACCTCTCCGTGCTTGCGACGGACCCGTACTGGAAGAACTTCAACGAGTCGGCGGAGTCCTTCGTCGGGCGGTTCGCCCGGCTGCTCGCCGAGACCACAGCCCGCCACGATGTCGAAGCACAGATGTGGCTGCCGAGCTTCGGGCTCACGCGCAAGGACATCCCCGATCTCGAAGCAGCGGTTCGCGCGACGCGCGCCGCCGGTATCAGCGACGTCTGGACGTGGGGCTACGAGGCCTGCGGCCACATGACGCACCTCGCGACACCGGACTCGCCGCTCGCCTGGGAGGCGGTCACCGCGGCGCTGACCGGCGCAGCAGCCGCAACGGAGAGACAGCGCGTCGATCTTCGCGACCTCGACCTGCGCCCGACCGCCGAGCTCGTCCGGCTCATCAACGACGAGGACCGGACTGTCGCCGGTGCGGTCGCCGACGCGGAAGCATCGATCGCGGGCGCAATCGACGCGATCGTCGAGCGGCTGGAGGCCGGCGGAAGGCTCGTCTACGTGGGCGCGGGATCGTCGGGCCGCGCCGCGGCGGCGGACGCCGCCGAGTGCGGGCCGACCTTCTCGACCAATCGGATCGTGGCGGTGACGACCGAGGAAGAGGCGGCCGAAGACGACGCAGCAGCCGGCGCGCGCGACCTCTCAGCTCTCGGCGTAGGCGAGAGAGACGTTGTGCTCGGCGTCAGCGCGAGTGGACGCACGCCGTACACGCTCGCTGCCGTCGAGCAGGCGTCGAAGGACGGCGCCCTCACGATCGGGCTTGCATGCCTCCGCAACGCCGAGCTCACGGGGCGCGCAGAGCTCGCAATCGAGATCGAGGTGGGCGCGGAGGTCATCGCGGGCTCGACGCGCATGAAGGCAGGGACGGCGCAGAAGCTCGTTCTGAACACAATCTCGACGATCGCAATGGTCCGCCTCGGTAAGACGTTCGGCAACCTGATGGTGGACGTGCAGGCTTCGAACGACAAGCTGCGCGCGCGCGCCCGGCGCGCCGTCGCGATCGCAACTGCTGCCCCCGAGGACGAGGTCGCCGAAGCGATCGCCGCAGCAGACGGTGACACGAAGGTGGCGATCGTCTCACTGCTCGCAGGCGTCGACGTGCAGACCGCACGCTCGCGACTGACTGCAGCAGGCGGCGTGATCCGCGAGGCGGTCGCAGATGTCGTGGGTTGAAGCCGAGCTCCGAGAGCAGCCGGCGGCGCTCGAACGCTTCCTCGCGGCCGAGTCGGCAAGCGCTTCGGGCATCGTCCGTGACCTCCTGCGCGAGGGCGTCCGCTATCTCCTGATCGTCTCGCGTGGAAGCTCGAGCAACGTCGCCCGCTACATGCAGTACCTGTTCGGCGCGGCCAATCATCTGCCGGTCGCATTCGCAACCCCGTCGCTGTACACCGTCTACGACACACCACCGAAGCTTGGGCCGGCTGCCGTAATCGGGATCTCGCAGTCCGGAGCGTCACCCGACGTGGTCGCGGTGCTCGACGAGGCGCGCCGCCAGCAGCGGCCGACACTCGCGATCACCAACGATCCGATGTCTCCTCTCGCTCGCGCCGCCGACTGGATCCTGCCGCTGCACGCAGGCAAGGAGCGCGCCGTCGCAGCGACGAAGACCTACCTGAACTCGATCGGGGCGGTCGCGCTCCTTTCTGCGGCGGGGGACGGCGAGCGGCTACGCGAGCTGCACGCGATGCCTGGAAAGCTCTCCGAGCAGATCGACCTATCGCTCGCCGCGGCCGACACGCTCAACCGTTACCGCGATGTGGAAGGTGGCAGCGTGATCGCGCGCGGCGTGAACTACGGGACGGCGTTCGAGATCGCGCTCAAGATCCGCGAGCTTTCAGGCGCGCAGTTCGAAGCGTTCTCGTCGGCAGACCTGCTGCACGGCCCCATCGCGGCCGTGAAGTCGGGGCGGCCTGCGATCGTGATCGCGCCGTCAGGCCGAACGCTGGCCAGCATGGACGCGGCCGTGGCTGACGTGCGTGAGCGTGGATCCGAAGTGATGGCGATCAGCGACGACCATGAGTTCCTCGCGGCGGCCGACACGGCCTTCCCGCTCGTCCCCGGCGTCCCGGAGTGGTTGAGCCCGCTCCTCACTGTCGTACCGGGCCAGGTTGCCGCCGTCCGCTTGGCGACCCTGCAAGGCGCGAACGTCGACAGCCCCGCCGGGCTGACGAAGATCACGCTCACTCGTTGAAACGAGCTGTTCGAACAAGGTTACGAGGACTTCATCGGGTCGAGATACACGTCATCGATCGCCGCGGCACCGCCGACTGCGGTAAAGCGGAATGACACCGACGACGTCAAGAGGGGAAGGAGCCCGCCCAGCATTCCGATCTGCGGCGAAGGCTTCCAGGAGCCGCCGGTCGAGTACGTGCCACCGTCCAGGATTCCAAGCACGCTCGAGAGCAGCCCGCGATAGACGATCTGGACCTTCACCTTCGAACCGGAATCACCCCGTGCGACAAAGCGCATCTTGCTCGAGAAGAGCGAGATGCACATCGGCGGGCTCGTCGCTGAGGCGCCCACGGGGAGCGACAGCGAGACCTTGTCCGTCTTGCTGTGCACGTAGAACGACTCGTTCCCGGCGACGACACGCGCACCGCCGCCCAGGCTCCAACCGCTCGCGCCCGCCTCGAAGCCTCCGTCGGGTGCGAATGCGTAGTTCGCGTAGTCCGACCAGGCTGTAAAGGGAGTCGAAGTCGCGGAAGGACACGCGAGGCCCAGCCCAGCGGACGCCGGCGCAGCGCCGACCGCCATTGCAATCGTGCCGCCGACGAGACCGAGAACAACGACCGCTCTCGCGCGTCGTACAAAAGAATTCGAAGCCACAGAACCTCACTCCTCAGATAGCCGCAGTACTTCCCCAGTGCCTGTCCTCAGTCTCTCCGGGCCCGGCATACCGGCTTCCCCCTTTGGGGTGATTTAGGAGGCAGGTCAAGAAATCCCAACGGCGCGCCGATACCGCAGAAATGGCGACATCGGTCGCGACTGGATCCCCCTTGCCCGAAAGCGGCGCACTCCCCGGTGGCGTGGATGTCGACGCTGACGCCCTGATCGAGCGATCGCGCCAACTCGCCGCTACGCCCCTCGGCGATCGCGATCGCCTTGCCTCGCTCCTCCTCGGCGGCTCGTTCCTGGCGGTGGCCGTCGCACTCGGAACGCTTGCCCACTCCTCCCGCCAGACCGGGTTCTTCACGCTCGTCGTCTTCGTGGCCTCCTACGCGCTCGCCTCCCGAATCGACTTCGAGATCGGCACCGGATCGGCGCCGCCCACGCAGCTCGTGCTCGTGCCGATGCTCGCGCTCCTTCCCGTGCAGTACGTGCCCCTCTGCGTGATGGCCGGCCTGCTCCTCGGCGGTCTTCCCGAATACGCGCGCGGCCGTGTCCCGGTCGACCGCAGCCTCCTACGGCTCGTGAATTCCTGGCACGCGGTCGGCCCAGCGCTCGTCCTCGTCGCGGCCGGTCAGCCCGACCCGACGCCCAGCAACCTGCCCATCTACGCGCTGGCTCTGCTCGCCCAGTTTGCCTTCGACTTCGGGAGCACGGCTCTGCGCGACCGCCTCGGTCTCGGTGTCTCACCCCGGAGCCTGTTGCGGTTCATGGTCTGGATCTGGGCAGTCGACTCGGCATTGACGCCGATCTCCGTCCTCGCCGCGCTCGGATGTGGCGCACACCCTTCGCTGGTCATCGTCACTCTGCCGCTGATCGGACTGCTCGCATACTTCGCGCGCGAGCGTCAGGTTCGGATCGACCACACGTTGGAGCTCGGCCACGCCTACAGAGGGACCGCAATGCTGCTTGGAGACGTCGTCGAAGCGGACGACGCCTACACGGGAAGTCACAGCCGGGACGTGGTCACGCTCGTGCTCGACGTCGCGGACCGAATGGGACTCGGCACGCGTCAGCGGAGAGACGCAGAGTTCGCGGCGCTCTTGCACGACATCGGAAAGATCAAGGTTCCCGGGGAGATCATCAACAAGCCGGGCAAGCTGACGGATGAAGAGTGGGAGATCATGAAGATGCACACCGTCGAAGGAGAGCGACTCCTTTCGCAGGTCGGCGGAATCCTCGGGAACGTCGGCCGAATCGTTCGGTCCTGCCACGAGGATTGGGACGGCACGGGCTACCCGGATGGGCTCGTGGGCGAAGACATCCCCCTAGTCGCACGCATCGTCAGAGCCTGTGACGCCTTCAGCGCAATGACCACGGATCGCGCCTATCGCAAAGCCCGGCCGGTGGACGAAGCTGTCACCGAGCTCCGGCGCTGCACCGGCACCGACTTCGATCCGGTCGTCGTCGAGGCGCTCGCCGCCGCAGTTTCCGGCACGCCGTAAGTTTCAGGAACGCGCCCATGCGCGAGAACGTCTCGCGATGGAGAAGCTCGCACGCTTCGGGCTCGTCGCCCAGGGAATCTCGTTCGGCCTCGTAGCTGTCTTGGCGATCGAGCTCGCACTCGGCGAGGGCGGCAAGGCAACGGACCGCGAAGGTGCGCTGCAGACGATCGCGCCCGACGGGATCGGGCGCGTCATCGTGTTCGTCCTGGCCTTCGGCTTCGGCGCGTACGCGCTCTGGCGCCTGGCGCAAGTCTTCCTCGGCCACGACGTCGAAGAGCAGGGCGGAAGGACGAAGTGGGGGAAGCGGCTCTCTTCACTCGCCAAGGCAGCGATCTACGGTGCGCTCTGCTGGTTTGCCTTCTCGATCCTGCTCGCCAACCACGGCGGCGGAAGTAACAAGGAGCAAGAGGCGACGAAGGGTATCTTCGGCTGGCCCGGCGGGAGATGGATCGTCTACGGGATTGCGCTCGGGATCGCGGGCGCCGCGCTCTGGAACTCTTACCGCGCGGTCTCCGGGAAGTACAAGGACTCGCTGAAGACAAGACAGATGAGCGCGACAGAGTTGAAGTGGACGACGCGGATCGCCTTCGTCGGTTTGACGTCACGCGCGGTCGTCTTCGGCCTGATCTCCTGGTTCTTCTTCAAGGCGGCCGCCGACTACGACCCGAAGAAGGCGCGCGGCCTAGACGGCGCGCTCGGGAAGCTCGCAAATGCGCCCTACGGCACGGCGCTGCTCAGCATCGTCGCCGCGGGGCTGTTCGCCTACGGCCTCTTCTGCGTGATCCAGGCGAGATACCGCGAGGTCTAGCCGAGTAGGTGCTTCTCGAGCCACCGGGCCGCGAGCCCGTACGCCTTCAGCTCGTTCGGGCGCTTCGTGAACCCATGGCCTTCGTCGTCGAACACCACGTACTCCACCTCGCGGCTGAGTGATTCCAGCTTCTCGACCAGCTGATCCGACTCGCCTTTGACAACGCGCGGATCCGTTGCTCCCTGGATCACGAGGAGTGGCGCCTGCAAGTTCTCGACGTAGGTGATCGGCGAACGCTCCATGAGGAAGTCCGCTTCGGTCTCCGGGTCGCCGACGAAACGCGCGATGAATCGCTTCCACGTCGGCGGCACGGCCTTGGCGAACGTAACGAGGTTCGATGGACCGAAGATGTCCACCGCCGCCGCCCAATATTGTGGCAGCCGTGTCACGCACGTCAGCACGGCGAAGCCGCCGTAGGAGCCACCGTGGATGCCGATCTTTTCCTTCTCCGCCCAGTCCTGTTCGTGCAGCCACTTGACGGCGTGCTCCCAGTCCTGCATGTCGCCCCCACCCCAGTCGCGCTGGACGAGCCGCTGGTACGACTTGCCGTAACCCGTCGAGCCGCGGATGTTCGTCGCGAGCACCGCGATGCCGCGCGAGAGCAGGTATTGGTAGAGGGGCTGGTAGAGCGGCTTCTCCTGCGCTTCGGGCCCACCGTGAATCGAGAGGACGACCGGTACCTTGCCCTCGGCTTCCGGGCGATAGAGCCAGGCCGGAATCTCGCGCCCGTCGAAGGTCGGATAGCTGACCAGCTCGACGTCGACGAGATCGTCTTCGTACAGGCCACCCATGCGGCTGTCGGTGACGGGAGCGGCCTTGCCGGTGGCGGTCTCGACGACCCAGGCCTCGGGCGGCCGCCGTGGAGTCGAGAGAATCAGAGCTGCGTGCGATCCGTCGGGAGACAGCGCGAGCGGCGGCTCTGCACCCGTCAGGTGCGGGCGCGAGCCGGCCGGCAGATCCGGCGCCGGCAGGTCGCTCCCCGTCTCGAGGTCACGCAGACGTAGGCGGTCGTAGCCGTTGTCGTTCACGAGCCAGGCCAGCACTCGACCGTCGGTCGACGCGGTCACGTCGTCGACGTCCTGCGTCGGCTCCTCGACCCACTCGTAGCGGTCCGACGCGAGGTCGTAGAACGCGAGCCCGCGAAACTCGCTGCCGGCGTCCGTGAGCATGTAGAAGCCGGAGCCGTCCGGCACCCACGGGCCGGAGAAGAAAATCGCGTCGTCGTCGTGCGGCGTGAGCTCGCGCGTTTCCCCGGTATCGAGGTCGACCAGGTGAATCGACGTGTCGCTGTTGTTCCTGAAGTCGAGTGTCAGGAGCTTCGAACCGTCCGGAGAGAAATGCCCTGGAAAGGAGAACATGCCCTCGCCGAACACCGCACGCGTCTCTCCACTCCGCTCGTCGCGAACCCAAACCTCCATGTCGGATGGGTTGCGCGCGTTCGCGGCGTAGGCGAACTTCGTCCCGTCGGACGACCAGGCGGCACCGCTGACGTAGTGCTGCACCTCCGGCTCATCAGTCAGCTGGTGCGGCCAGCCGCGCTCGGAGTCGAGCATGTAGAGCTGATGAAACTCGTCTCCGTCGTGGTCTGCGCAAAGCAAGATCCGGCCGTCGGTGGGCGAAACCCCCGCGCCACGGACGGTCTCGTCCGTAAATGCGGTCAGCTGGTCCGGCCAGCCGCCTTCGACGGGAACTCGCCAGAGATTGAACTGCCCGGACATGTTGCTCGCGAACAGCAACTGCGACCCGTCGGCGGTGAACGCCAGGACCGAGGAGAAGCGGCGGACTGCGAAGAACTGCTCCATGAGCGGCAGCTCTCGCGTTTCTGTGACGGCCACGGCGCGGACATTACAGTTCCCGGAGATGGAGAGGTCTCTGCCGTGGGCTTGGTACGCGGATCCCGACGTCCTGCGGCGCGAGGGTGAGCGGATCTTCGCGCGTGCGTGGCAGTACGCGGGCCACACCGGTCAAATCGCAGAGACAGGCTTCTTCGCGTCGATCGCCGGCCAGATCCCTGTAGTGGTTACGCGCACGCGCGACGGAGAGCTGCGAGCCTTCCTCAACGTTTGTCGGCACCGCGGGCACATCGTGGCGAGCGGATCCGGTGCGCGTGAGACTTTGCAGTGCCCGTATCACGCCTGGACCTACGGGCTCGACGGGCGGCTGCGCGCAGCACCACGCTCGGATCGGGAGCCGGGGTTCGATGCGGACGAGCTCGGGCTCAGACAGATCCGGGTCGAGACATGGGGCCCGTTCGTATTCGTGAATCCCGATCCCGACGCAGCGCCCCTTGCGGAAGCGCTCGGCGACGTGCCGGCCCAACTTGCCGAGGTCATCGATGTCGATACGCTGGAGTTCCGCTTCCGCGCGGAGTTCGAGCTCGACGCGAACTGGAAGATCTCGTGCGAGAACTTCCTCGAGTGCTACCACTGCGCCGTTGCGCACCCAGGGTTCAGCGCCGCCGTCGACGTGTCACCGGACGCGTACCGGCTGGAAGCGAATGGTCTCGTGTCCAGCCAGGTCGGCCCGCTGCGCCAGAACGGCGACTCGTTCCTCGCGAACGGCGAGGTGCCGCGCAGCCAGTTTCACTTCCTCTGGCCGAATTTCGGCCTGAACGTCTTTCCCGGTCACCCAAACCTGTCCTGCGGGCCCATGCTTCCGATCGGTCCAGAGCGGACGGGACGGTTTCTGGATTACTTCTTCACACCCGAGGTCGACCAGGCCTGGGTCGACGAGCTGCTGGCGTTCGACAACCAGGTCGGCATGGAGGACAGGAGACTCGTGGAGGGGGTGCAGCGGGGCGTACGCTCGGGAATCCTCAGCGAAGGACGCCTCCTCTCGGAGAGCGAGCAGCTCGTCGCTCACTTCCAGCGCCTTTGCACG
>WNGA01000922.1_pt1 | contig 68052 bp, 59 predicted proteins | sample 5400061 | NCBI WGS metagenome assembly WNGA01 (sample SAMN13153366, study PRJNA577476) | soil metagenome | isolation source: 100 cm soil or saprolite under grassland replicate 2 | place: USA:California | collected 2016-06-15
TGTCCTTTTCCTCGGTGTGTGGGAGGGGGATGTTGATCGTGTTGCTGGCGGCGTCGGCGGCGGCGTGGATGGTCTCGGCGGACAGGGTGATGCGGTAGGTCGCGGTGTTGGTGGTCTTGTTGTAGCGGACCTGGAGGCGGAGGGCCTCGAACAGGGCACGGGTGAGGGCGGCGGGCAGGCGGTCGAGGTCGAGGGTGCCGACCGGCAGCGCGTCCAGGAGTTGGGGGTTGGACGCGTGGGCGGCGTGTTGTTCGGCCTCGACGAGCTGGGCTTCGAGGCCGGCTCGGTGTTGGCGGAGTTCGGCGCGGCGCTGGTTGAGGTCGCGGATGAAGTCCTGGTCGGGGTCCTCCACCAGTTCCAGGTTGCGGGCCAGCCGCCTGCCGCGGTTGTCGGCGTCGGTGATGGCCCGGTGCAGCGCGGCGATGCGCTGGGCATGCTCGTGGGCGGCGGTCTCGGCCTGGTCACGCAGGTCGGCGGCGAGCAGGGCGCGCCGGTACTCGCCGAAGACGTGCCGGGCGAGGAACCGGTGCAGGGCGCACAGCAGGGCGTCCTCGCGGACCCAGGTGCTGGGCGGGTGGCCGGGGGGCCGGTAGCCCTTCTTCGGGGTGCAGCCGTAGTAGGCGGTGCGGCCGCGGCGGGTGCCGCCGGCCATGCGCCGGCCGCACAGGTCGCAGAACAGGTAGGTGCGCAGCGGGTAGACGCGGCGGGTCTGGGGGTGGCGGCTGGGGCCCGGGTCGGTGCGGGACCCGAACCGGTGGGCGGCGACCTGCTGGGCCTGGACGAAGGTTTCCAGGTCGATGAGTTGCTCGTGGGCGGGTTCGGGTGACCAGATCCACTCGGCGACGGGGTTGGGTCGGTTGCGGCCGGACCTGCGGGCGGTGGGGTGGGTGGCGGGTTGTTGTGAACACGAACACGGGAGGCTGGGCTAGTGGTTGATGGCGGTCTGGCTGATCGTGGTGCTGTGCGAGAGATGGAGGTTGTCTGGCCCTTCGGAGCCTCCCTGCGGGGGGCGGCTTCAAACCACCGTGCGCTGCGGCCGTTAACGGCGGTTCGTGGTGAGCGGTCACGGAAAAGGCGCGCTGCGAGCGTGTCAGGTGTGGCCTGGGAAGATGGTAGGAAATATCTGCCGTTGACGCGTCGAAACCACTTGAGATGGCATCAGAACCAGGGCCGCAACCCTGCCTCGGGATCAGTCTGGGGGTTACCCGTTTACTGCCCAGGCGGTGTCCGGCGTACAGGAAGCATGAGCCCAGGCGAGGCTCTCGCATGGAACGTGTGAAGGTGTCGCCCCAGAACAGACGCCCGGTAGGGCGGCGAGAGGGAGAACCCCGAGCGGCTGAATCCGTGAGGGGCAGAGTACCGGTTGCGGGGCACGCTGGCGGACCATCCCGTAGTAGCTACCGAAGCCCGGTAATGCGGGTGGAGCCAAGACTTGGCCAGGATCGCGGTGTGGCTGGTCGGCACGCCGGCCGCGGTGACGAACGCCAGCACCCGCGGCGGCCGGCTGCGTGGCGGACGTCCGCCCGGCGCTGGCCGAGCGGACCCTGGCGCGCTGCCGCGAGGCGGCCGCCGCGGCGCTGGCGGCCCCCACCGCGGCGACGGCCCGGGAGGCGGCTACGCGGGCGATAGGGACGGCCAGTTCGGCGGCGTGGCGCTCGGTCACCCGGATCGGCGCGGCGGCGAGCACGGCCAGCGCGGCGGCGTACCCGGGGCCCGGGTCGCGTCGTACAGGCGGGCGCCGGGGCGCAGCGGGGGCGCGTCGGCCGGCCAGTCCAGCAGCCAGGCGGGCCGGCCGGCCGGCGCCACCGCGAACCGGCGGGGGTCCAGCCGCAGCCCGATGCCGGCCGCCTTCAGCACCGCCTCCTTGCGCGCCCAGGCGGTGATGAAGGCCCGGTCGCGCTCCCCCGGCGGCACCGCCCGCAGGCCGGTCAGCTCCGCCGGGGTGAGCGCGGCGTCGTAGGGGAACGCCTGCGGCGACTCGACCTGCTCCACGTCCAGCCCGACGGCGCCCGCGGTGGCCACCGCCAGCCCGACACGGCGGCCCGAGTGCGTCACCGACACCTCCAGCCCGGCCGCGGCGCCGCCCAGCCGGGGCTTGCCGTGCGGCTCGCCGCAGCGCGGGCAGCCCCGGTCCACCGCCGCCGCGGCGGCTGGCAGGCCCAGGTACGCCGCCACCGCGGTGCGCAGCAGGCCGGCGCCGGTGCCGAAGGCGTCCCTGTCGGCCGGCCACCGGTACGCCGCGAGCCGGCGCCGCTCCACTGGGTCGAGCACGCCCAGGGTGGAACGCCGGACCGGCGCCGCGGGCGCCCATGGCACTCGCCCGCCCCGGGGGCGTTCACGCCGCCAGCCGCCCGTCCGGGGTCAGGTGCCGCTCGACGAAGTCCAGCCGGTGCTCGCCCGCGGCGAAGGTCGGGTGCGCCAGCACCTGCCGGTGGAAACCGATCGTGGTCGCCACGCCCGCGCAGTCGAATTCGGCCAGCGCGCGGTCCATCCGCCGGATCGCCTCCTCCCGGGTGTCGGCGTGCACGACCACCTTGGCCAGCAGCGAGTCGTAGTACGGCGGCACCTGGTACCCGGCGTAGCCGTGGGTGTCCACCCGCACGCCCGGCCCGCCCGGCTGCACGAACCGGCCCAGCCGGCCGAAGGAGCCGGCCCAGTCGTTGCCGGCGTCCTCGGAGTTGATCCGGCACTCGATGGCGTGCCCGCGCGGGCGGATGTCGTCCTGGGAGAACGCCAGCCGCTCGCCGGCCGCCACCCGGATCATCCAGCCGACCAGGTCGATGCCGGTACACATCTCGGTGAGCGGGTGCTCGACCTGGATGCGGGTGTTCATCTCCATGAAGTAGAAGTCGCCGGCCGGGTCGACCAGGAACTCCATCGTGCCGGCGCTGGAGTACCCCACCGCGCGGGCGCCGCGCACCGCGGCCTCGCCCATCCGGGCCCGCAGGTCCGGGGTGAGCACGGTGGACGGCGACTCCTCCAGCAGCTTCTGCTGGCGGCGCTGGATCGAGCAGTCGCGCTCGCCCAGGTGCACGACGGTGCCGTGGGTGTCGCCGAGGACCTGCACCTCCACGTGGCGCGCGCCCTCGACGTACCTCTCCAGGTACACCCGGTCGTCGAGGAACACCGTGCGGGCCACCTTCTGCACCTCGACCAGCGCCGCGGCCAGCCGCTCCGGGCGGCGCACCACCGCCATCCCGCGCCCGCCGCCGCCGGCCGCCGCCTTCAGGATCACCGGGTACCCCACCGCGGCGGCGCGCTCGGCCGCCTCGGCCAGCCCCTGCAGCGGCCGCTCCACGCCGGCCGGCACGGGAAGCCCGGCGGCAGCCATCAGCGCCCGGGCCCGCGCTTTGTCGCACATCGCCGCGATGACACCGGCGGCCGGCCCGATGAAGGCGATGCCGAGCTTGCCGCAGATCTCGGCGAAGTGGGCGTCCTCGGACAGGAACCCGTACCCTGGGTGCACCGCGTCGGCGCCGACCCGCTCCGCGGCGTGCAGCAGCGCCGGGATGTTGAGGTAGCTGCGCGCGGCCGGGCCGGGGCCTACGCAGACCGCGTCGTCGGCCAGCTGCACGGCCCGCGAGTCCCGGTCGGCGGCGGAGTAGGCCACCGCGGTCGGGATGCCGAGGTCGCGGCAGGCCCGGACGATCCGCACCGCGATCTCGCCGCGGTTGCAGACCAGGATCTTGTCGAACATGATCTTGTCGAGCATCGCCGCCACTCCCCTGCTGGTCGGCCCCGCGGTCAGGCCGCGTCGACGGTGAACAGCGGCTGGCCGAACTCGACCACCTCGCCGTCCTCGGCGTGCACCGCGGTGACGACGCCGGCCCGCGCCGCGACCACCTCGTTCATCAGCTTCATCGCCTCCACGATGGCCACCGGCTGCCCCACCTCGACCCGGCTGCCGACCTCCACGAACGGCGCCGCGCCCGGGCTCTTGGACCGGTAGAACACCCCGACCAGCGGCGCGGTCACCGGCTGCCCCGGCGTGGGCGCCACCTCGGCCGCCACCGGGGCCGTCGCGGCCGCGACGGGGGCCGTCGCCGGCGCCTCGATGTCCCAGTGCACGCCCTCCATCGAGACGGTGATCCGGCGCATCGCGGAGCGGTTGAGGATGTCGGCCAGCCGGCTGGCGCCGTCCACCACCAGCTCGACCTCCGCGGCGGTGAACGGGCGGGGCGGCGCGGCGTCGTGCGCGGCCGGGATCCGGTTGCGCGGCACCGGGGTCAACGAGGCAGGCAGGTCGGCCATGATCAACGCTCCTTCCTACTGGCTGGTGGGGTCGGCGGCGCTCACCGCAGCACGGCCGCGGCGTACCGGCGGAACAGCCGCACGAAGTCCGCCGTCATCGCGAGCGTCTCCTGGTGGACGAAGAAGTGGCCGCCGGGGAACTCGCAGTTGCCCAGGTACTCCGGCGTCCGGTCCGCCCAGGTGGCCATCGCGCCGCGCTCCAGCAGCGGGTCGAGCTTGGCGCTGTAGGTCACGATCGGGCAGGCCAGCGCGGCGCCGTCGTCGACGTAGCTGGCACAGGCGAGCAGGTCGGCGCGCATCGCCGGGATGAACAGCGCCAGCAGCGCCGGGTCGGAGTAGGCGTCCTCGGGCAGCGAGCCGAGGCTGCGCACCCACGCCAGCAACTGCTCCTGCGGCAGGTCGGCCCGCTCCGGCGGCACCGTGTAGAAGCCGCGCGGCGCCCAGGCGCAGGCCCCCAGCAGCGCCGGGCCGCTCGCGCCGGACCGCTCGATCGCCACCGCCGTGCGGTACGCCACCTGGGCGCCCATGCAGTGCCCGAGGAACGCGTACGGCCGGTCGTCCAGCTCGCCGGCCAGCTCCGCCCGGATCGCCTCGCCCAGCGTGTCCATGTCGGTGTACGCCGCCTCGCCGAGCCGCTCCTGCCGGCCGGGCAGCTGGATGGTCTGGCAGCTGATGTCCACCGGCAGCATCGGCGGCCAGTCGTGCCACATCGACGCGCCGCCGCCAGCGTAGTGGAACAGGAAGATCCGCAGCCGCGCGTCGGGGTCCACCTCGGCCGGCTGGAACCACCGGCCGGACATCGGCGCCACCTGGTTGCTCATCGTCGTCTCCTATGTGCTCTGCCGGGTCGCCCCGGTGGTGGCCCCGGTGGTGCCGTACCGCTCGCGCAGCACCCGGCGCAGCACCTTGCCGGTGGAGTTGCGGGGCAGGCCGTCCACGAACTCGTACCGCGTCGGGATCTTGTAGTCGGCGAGCCGGCCGCGCAGGAACAGCATCAGCTGGCGCCCGCTGGCCCGCCGGCCGCGCTCGAACACCACGCAGGCCTGCACGATCTCGCCCCAGCGCTCGTCCGGGACGCCGACCACCGCGACCTCGGCGACCGCGGGGTGGTCGGCCAGCGCGTTCTCCACCTCGGCCGGGTAGATGTTCTGGCCGGCCACGATGATCGTGTCGTTGACCCGGTCGCACAGGTACAGGTAGCCGTCGGCGTCGAGGTACCCGATGTCGCCCATGTGGATCCAGCCGTCCACCAGGGCGCTCGCGGTGGCCTCCGGCCGGTTCCAGTAGCCGAGGAAGCCGGCCTCCAGCCGCACGCACACCTGCCCCGGCTCGCCGGCCGGCACCGGGTCGCCGTCGGGGTCGACCACCTTCAGCTCGGTACCCGGGCAGGCCCGGCCGGCGGCGCGCAGCAGCGGGCTGCCCGGCACGTGCATGGCCGGCGGCAGGCAGGCGGCCACGCTGCCGGTCTCGGTGGAGGAGTACATCTGGGCGAACTCGCAGCCGATTACCTCCAGGCACTGTTGCAGCAGCGCCTGCGAGATCGGCGACGCGCCGTAGACCACCTTGCGCAGCGACCGGAACCTGGCGGAGGTGACGCCGCGCTCGGCCAGCATCATCTTCAGCATCGCCGGTGCCACGAAGGTGGTGGTGATGCCCAGCCGCTCGATCAGTCGGACCGCCTCGTCCGGCACGAACACCCGGACGATCACGTTCGTCACGCCCACGGTGAAGCCGTGCATGAACCAGCTCATGCCGGCCACGTGCATGCCGGGGAAGGCCACCAGGGTCCGGTCATCCGGCCGCCAGTCGATCCAGTCCACGCCGTGCCGGGTCATGGTGTCGATGAAGGTGAAGTACGCCCGGTTGGCCAGCACCGCACCCTTGGGCAGCCCGGTGGTGCCGCTGGTGTAGATCTGGATGACCGGGTCGTCCGGCCCGATCGCCACCTGCGGGTCGTGCTCGGGCGCGCCGGCCTTCCAGGCCCGGAACGTCGCCGCGCGGTCCCGGTCGGTGTCCATCGGCAGCACCGCCCGCAGGCCCGCCAGCTCCGGCGCCACCCGCTCGGCGGTCGCCGCGAACTCGCGCTCGCAGAACAGGAACTCCGCGCCGGAGTCGCGCAGGATGTGGTCGATCTCGCCGCCGGTCAGCCGCCAGTTGATCGGCACCAGCACAACGCCGCTCTTGGCGCAGCCCAGCGCCAGGTCGTAGTAGTGCTCGGAGTCCCGGCCGAGGTACGCCACCCGGGCGCCGCGGGCCAGGCCGGCCGCCAGCAGGGCGTGCGCGGTGGCGTTGCTCCACCGGTGCAGCTCGCCGTAGCTGACCTCGCGGTCCTCGCAGATCACCGCGACGTGGTCCGGGCGCAGCCGGGCGTGCAGCGCCGAGCGGGCCGCCAGGGTGTGGTCGCGCATCGTGGTCTCCATCCCTCAGGCCGCCCGGTCGGCGAACAGCTGGACCTCGATGAACTCGGCGAGCTGGCCCGGCGACGGGCAGTCGAAGGCGATCGAGGCCGGCAGCGGGATCCGGAACGCCGACTCCAGCGCGTTCTTCAGCTCCACCGCGACCAGTGAGTCCAGGCCGAGCTGGACGAACTCGGTACGCGAGTCCACCCCGTCCACGTCGTCGATGTGCAGGACGTCGGCCACCTTGCCGCGGACGAACTCGTCGATGGACGCCGACCGCTCCCGCTCGGGCTGGGCCAGCAGCGCGTCCAGGTCGAGCCCCCGGCCGGCGCCGCCACCCCGCAGCACCTGCTGGTACAGCGCGTTGTCGACCGGCCGGGCCGCGGTGAACAGGTCCCAGTCGCACTCCCCCGCGGTGACCTGCGCGACCGGCCGGCCGAGCAGCGACACCATCGCCCGGGTGCCCTTGGCCGGGGTGAACAGCCGGATGCCCTCGTCGTCCCAGCGCCGCATCATCTGCTCCGGCAGCCGGGCGGACATCCCGACCTCGGCCCACGGGCCCCAGTTGATCGCCAGGCCGGGCAGCCCCCGGGCGGCCCGCCAGACCATGAGCTGGTCCAGGAAGGCGTTCGCCGCGGCGTAGTTGGACTGGGTCGGCGGGCCGATCACCGAACCGCCGGAGGAGTACCCGACGAAGAACGCCAGCTCAGGGAAGGACGCCGCGGCCTCGTGCAGCAGCCAGCCGCCGTACACCTTCGCCGCGAACACCCCGTCCAGCGCCTCCCAGGTGAGCGCCGAGACCGGCATGTCGTCCACCGTGCCGGCCGCGTGCACGATGCCCCCGACCGGCGGCCCGTCGGCCAGCGCGCCCACCAGCCGGGCCACGTCCGCGGGCTCGGCCACGTCGGCGGTGTGCACGCTCACGTGCGCCCGGCCGGCCAGCCGCTCCAGCACGCCGGCCGCGTCCGCCGCCGGCTCGCCGCGCCGGCTGACCAGCGCCACGTGCCGCGCCCCGAGGTCGACCAGCTTCTCCGCGGTGACCAGCCCGAGCGCGCCCAGGCCGCCGGTGACCAGGTACGTGTGGTCGGCGTCGATGGTGACATCGCGGGCCGGCGGCGCGTGCTCGTCGGTGAACGCCAGCACCAGCTTGCCGATGTTCGCGCCCCGGGACAGCACCCCGAAGGCCTCCCCGACCTCGTCCAGGGTGTACGCGGTGCAGGCAATCGGGGGCAGCGCGCCGGCCGCCACCAGCGTCATGGTGGTGCGCATGATCTCCTGGTTGAGCGGGATGAGCTGCTCCGCGGGCAGCTCGGACAGGTCGAAGTTGTGGTACGTCACGTCCGGGCGTACCGCGTGGACCTGCTCGGGCGTCCAGGCGCCGACCTTGCCCAGCTCGACGAACCGGCCACCAGGGGCCAGGCAGCGCATCCCGGCCGCGATGTAGTCCTTGCTCAGGCTGTTCAGCACGATGTCCACGCCGGTGCAGTCGGTGACCCGGTCGATCTCGTCGGCGAAGTCCAGGGTGCGCGAGTTCATCACGTGCGCCACGCCCTGGGAGCGCAGCAGCGGCCACTTGTGCGGGCTGGCGGTGGCGTACACCTCGGCGCCGGCGAGCTTGGCCAGGTGCACCGCGGCCTGCCCGACGCCGCCGGCCGCGGCGTGCACGAGCACCCGGTCGCCGGCCTTCATGCCGGCCAGCCGGTGCAGCGCGTAGTACGCGGTCACGTACACCGAGGCGACGCCGGCGGCCTGCACCATCGTCAGGTTCGGCGGCTTGGCGGCGGCCACAGCGGACGGCACGGTGATGCGCTGCTTCATGCAGCCGAGGTAGTTGACCACCACCTCGTCCCCCACCGCGAACGCCGCGTCCGGGCCGGCCGCCCGCACGGTGCCGGCGCACTCGAAGCCCAGCGGCTGGTCGCCGAACTCGCTGAGCAGCCCGAGGGCGTTCAGCACGTCCTTGAAGTTCAGCCCGGCGGCGGCTACCTGCACCTGGATCTCATCGCCCGTGGGCGGCACGTCGGCGACCGGTACCGGCTTGATGTTGGCGAACTGGCCGTACTCGCGGATGGCCAGCTCGACCGGGGAATCCCTGGTGGCCAGCGGGTCGCTGCCGACCAGCCGCCGCACGCGCCGCAGCCCGCCGCGGTAGGCCACCTGGAACTCGCCGGAGTCGCGGCCCTGCCACTCGGCGAACAGCGCGCCGGGGTCGCCGTCGCAGTCGACCAGGGTGGCGCGGTAGGCGGGGTACTCGTTCAGCAGCGAGTGGCCGAACCCCCACAGCGTCGCGGCGGCCAGCTGCGCGCCGGTGCCCGGCTCGTCGCCCGGCAGGTGCAGCGCGCGCTCGGTGACCAGCCAGAGCCGCTGGTTGCGCCCGAAGCCGGCCGCCGGCAGCACCGCCAGCAGGTCGAGTAGGTCGCGGTAATTGCGCTCGCACTCGGCCCGCAGCCCGGGCGCGGTCACCGGCCTGTCGCCGGCGCGCCAGCACCAGGCCAGGTCGGTGACCGCCTCCGAGCGCAGGATCGCGGCGGCCTCCTGCGCGGTGCCGGCCACCGAGACCCGCACCTGCGGCGGGACCTCTGCCAGGTCGGCCCCGTTGAGCACCAGCACGTGCTTGGCGGCGCCGGCCGGCTGCGGCGGCAGCGAGCGCTTGAGCCAGCGCAGCTCGTGGAAGAAGTGCCGACGGGCGCCCGCGATGCTGTCGGCCACCCGCTTCAGGCCCAGCCCGCGCAGCTCGAAGACCGGCTGGTCGCCCTCCAGCAGGATCACGTTCGCCGACAGATCCACCTCCTCGCTGTCCGGCGGGACGGTCTCCAGCACGGCGCGCAGGGTGGCGGCCTTCGGCTTCTTGTACGAGCGGAAGGAGCTGATCCGGACCGGCAGGTAGCTGTTGCCGTCGTCGGCCAGCGCGGCGAGCACGTGCATCGCGGCGTCCACCAGGGCCGGTGGCTGGTGCTCCACCGGGCCGGCCGGCAGCCCGCGCACGTCGCCGACCGCCAGGTCCGCGCCGTGCCGCGTCACCCACTGCACCCGGCGGAACTCCGGGCCGTAGTCCAGCCCCGCGCCGGAGTACGCCGCGTACACGTCCTCCGGGGAGTACCGCTCGCCGGGCGCGTCCGGCGCGGCGGCCAGCATCCGCAGCCGCTGCCCGGTCTCGCTCAGCGTCATCACCAGCTCGGCGTCCGGGCCGAGACGGGCGGTGGCGTGCTGGCGCTCGACGCCGTCGGCCCGGCTGAGGATCTCCACCGCGGCGCCGCCGTCGTCCTGCGGGGTCAGCCGGGTGCGCAGCTCCACGGCCCGTTCCGCGGGCAGGAACAGCGCCTCCCGGAACCGCACGTCCAGGATCGGCCGCCGGGTCTCGCCGTACACCGCGTCCTGTAGCGCCAGCAGCACCTCCACGTACCCGGTGCCGGGGAAGACGACCTGCCCCATCGCGACGTGGTCGGCCAGGTACGCCGGGGCGTCCGCTGTTGGCCGGGCGGCGAACTCGCGCACCCCGGCGGCGGCCTGCTCCGGCGTGCTGACCTCCGCGCCGAGCAGCGGGTGCGCCGCGGCGCCGGTGCCCGCGGCGCCGCCTACCGCGTGCCGGCGGCCCTTCAGCGGCAGCCAGTAGCGCTTGCGGTCGAAGGCGTAGGTGGGCAGCGCGACCCAGCGGTGCGGCCGGCCGGCGTGGAAGTCGGTCCAGGACAGCGCGGTGCCGGTGGCGTACAGCTGGGCGACCGCGGCCCGGATCGTGCTGCCCCGCTCGTCCTTGGGGTTGACGCTGGACAGCCAGCGGTGGTCGGCGGCGGTGACGCACTGCCGGGCCAGCGAGGTGAGCGCGGTGGACGGGCCGACCTCGACGAAGGCGTGCCGGCCGCGGCGCTCCAGGGTGCGCATGCCGGCCAGGAAGTTCACCGGGGCGCCGATGTGCCGGACCCAGTACTCCGGGTCGCGCAGCTCCGCCGGGCGGGCCATCTCGCCGGTCAGGTTGGAGATCACGGTCAGCCGCGGCTCGCGGAAGGTGATGCCGGCCAGCGCCGCGCGGAACTCCCCGTACACCTCGGCCATCAGCGGCGAGTGGAAGGCGTGCGAGACCGGCAGCTCCTTGCCGCGCAGGCCGCGCCCGGCCAGCAGCGTCCCCACCGCGGCCAGCGAGGCGCGGCCGCCGGAGACGACGCACTGCTGCGGGGAGTTCACTGCGGCCAGCGCCAGGTCGGGGTACCCGGCCAGCAGCGGCTCGACATCCTCGGCCGGCGCCGGCACCGCGAGCATCCCGCCCGGCGCGGTCACCGACTGCATCAGCCGGCCGCGGGTGGCCACCAGGGTGACCGCGTCCGGCAGGCTGAACACGCCCGCGACGGCCGCCGCGACGACCTCGCCGATGCTGTGCCCGATCAGCGCGTTGGGGCGCACCCCGAAGGACAGCCACAGCTTGGCCAGCGCGTACTCCAGGGTGAACAGCGCCGGCTGGGTGTACCGGGTCTGGCCGAGGTCCTCGGCGGTGCTGGCCAGCATCAGCTCCCGGATCGAGCACCCGAGCAGCGGCGCGAACAGCCGGTCGCACTCGTCCACGTGCTCGCGGAAGACCGGGTAGTCGCGGTACAGCGTGCCGCCCATCCCGGCGTACTGCGAGCCCTGCCCGGTGAACAGGAACGCCACCTTGCGGATGTCCCCGCCGCCCTTGGCCGCCGGCCGCGCGACCTGCTCGGCGTGCCGGGCCAGCAGCGCGGCCAGCTCGTCGCGGTCGTGCACCACGCCGGCGACCCGGTGGGTGAAGTGCGAGCGGGCGACGTTGCCGGTGTAGCACAGGTCGCCCAGCGGCACCTCCGGCCCGTCGGCCAGGTACGCCCGGTACCGCTCGAGCTGCAGCCCGAGCGCGCGGCGGCTCTTGGCGGACAGTGTGAAGACGTGGCCGGCCTCCTCGACCGGCGCGGGCGGCGCGGCGGCCACGGGCGGTGCCTGCTCCAGCACGGCCGCGGCGATGGCGCCAGCGAACCCGAAGCTGTTGATCACCGCGCGCCGGGTGTCGGCCACCCACGGCGTGCATTCGGTCGGCACCGCCACCGGGTACCGGTCCCACGGGATGCGGCCCGAGGGGTTCCGGAAGTTCAGGTGCGGGTAGATCAGGCCGTCCCGCATCTGCAGGATCGTCTTCACCACGCCGCCCAGGCCGGCCGCCGGCTCCATGTGGCCGACGTTGGTCTTCAGCGAGGCCACCCGGACCGGGTCGGCCTTGGTGTGCGAGTCGGCGAACACGTCGCAGATCGCGCCCATCTCGATCGGGTCGCCCAGCGGGGTGCCGGTGCCGTGCGCCTCGACGTACTGGATGTCGGCCGGGGTGAGCATCGCGTTGTCCAGCGCGGCCTTGATGACGATCTCCTGCGCGGTGCCGTTGGGCACCGTGAGCCCGGCGCTCTCGCCGTCCTGGCGGATCGCGGTGCCGCGCACCACGGCCAGGATCGGGTCGCCGTCGCGCTCGGCGTCGGACAGCCGCTTGAGCAGGATCGCGCCGCAGCCCTCGGCCCGCGCGTAGCCGTCCGCGGAGTCGTCGAAGGTCTTGCAGCGCCCGTCCGGGGCCAGCATGTTGCCCTCGGAGAAGATCACGAAGATCCGCGGGTGGTGCAGGCAGTTGACCGCGGCGGCCACCGCGATGTCGCACTCGCCGCGGCGTAGGCCCTGCACGGCCAGGTGCAGCGCGGTCAGCGACGACGCGCAGGCGGTGTCCACGCTGACGCTCGGACCACGCCAGCCCAGGAAGTACGACAGCCGGCCGGACATCGGGTAGAACGTGATGCCGCTGGCCAGGTGCCCGTGCAGTTGCTCGTACGGCAGGCTGTCCAGCTCCAGCGCGTAGTCGATCGAGCTGGCGCCCACGTACACGCCGCCGTTGCCGTGCCGCAGCGTGGCCGGGTTGATGTTCGCGTTCTCCAGCGCCTCCCAGGTCGCCTCCAGCAGCAGCCGCTGCTGCGGGTCGACCCACTGCGCCTCCTGTGGCGAGATGTTGAAGAACTGCGCGTCGAACTGGTCGATCTGGTCCAGGAACCCGCCGGCCGCCGTCTGCACCTTCCCGGCGTCGTCCTCTCCCCGCTTCGCGAACGCGTCCACGTCCCACCGGTCCGGCGGAATGGGGCGGATCCCGGACCGGCCCTCGCGCAGGAACGCCGCGAATTCGTCGAGGTTCTCGTTGCCGCCCGGGAAGCGGATCCCGGCGCCCACCACGGCGATCGGTTCGTACTTCTCCCGCATCAGTTCGCCGATGGTCTGCCGTTGCCACGCGATGGTGTCGAGCAGCTCGTCGGGCCCGGGGGTCTCCGGCATCGCCGGGTCTCCTTTCGCTGGGGTGGTCATGCGGCCGGCTCCTCGTCGCGGAACAGCCCGGCCAGCGCGTCCCCGGTGAGGTGCTCCATCAACCGCTCGACAGTCGGCGTGTTGAACAGCAGGTTCGTGCTGATCTCGCAGGCCAGCAGGTCCTCCAGCCGCTGCTTGATCTCGGTGATGCGCAGCGAGGTGAAGCCCAGGTCGAAGTAGCTCTCGGTGAGCGGCAGGTCCTCGTCGTCGTCCATCAGCAGGGTCGCGCGGAACTCGGCCAGCACGACGCTCTCCAGCTCGTCGCGGCGCTCGGACCACGGCAGTGAGCGCAGGTGCTGGATGGTCGGTGTCAATTCGGTCATCGCATGTCCTGCTCACGTGTCGGAATTGCGTGACGGCGCGGGGTGTCTCGAGGAAAGCAACCCCGGCTGACGGCACCCTGACGGCACCCTGATGGCCGGCTATCCGTCGACGGGGCACCCGGTGGTGGGGTGGCCGAGCGCCAGCACGTCCAGCACCAGCAGCGCGACCCCCGGCGGCCACCACCGTGAACAGCCACCCGGCGCCGTGCGCCTGCAGCACCGGCAGCAGCACGAACGGCAGCGCGGCGGCCGACAGCCGGGACAGCGAGTACGCCGCGCCGGCAGCGGTGGTGCGCACCCGGGTCGGGTACTGCTCGGCCAGGTACACATGCGAGGTATTGGCGAAGACGTTGCTCAGCAGCGTGTACGCGAACCCGCAGAGCACCAGGGTGGTGGCCGAGCCCGCGAAGCCGAAGCCCAGCCCTGCCGCCGCCATCGCCGCCGCCGAGCCGGCCAGCAGCCGCTTGCGCTCCAGCCGGTCCATCAGCGGCACCGACAGCAGCGAGCCCACCGGGTACCCGAGGAAGGACAGCGCGGTGAAGCCGAGCCCGGTCACGAGGCCGAAGCCCTCACCGCCAGCACCTGCGGGGCCAGCGTGCCGAAGCCGTAGTACGCCACCAGCCGGCGGGCAGCGCCCACACCACCGCCGAGCCGGCCGCGCCGAGCACGAACAGCACCCGCCAGCCGGCCACCCCGAGGATGTTCCGCGGCGCCAGCCACAGCGCCGCGAAGCCCACCGCCGGCACCGCGCAGAACCCCACCGTGTACGTCCAGGCGACGTACCGGCCGCGGCGGGAGGCCGGCACCACCTCGGCCAGGTAGCAGTCCGACAGCGCCGTCTCGGCCCCGATGCCCAGCCCGGCCAGGAACCGGGTGACGATCAGCCACGCCGCGTTCGGGGAGAAGGCGCCGGCCAACGTGAACAGCGAGTACACGCCCAGGTTCACCATGAACGCGGTGCGCCGGCCCACCCGGTCGGCCAGCCGGCCGAGCAGGATCGACCCGGCGAACTGGCCGAGGAACGCCGAGGCCAGCACCAGCTTCAGTGCGGTGGCGTCGAAGCCGAAGTCGGCCTGCAGGACCTTGCCGATGGTGCCGGACAGGTTGCCGTCGAAGAAGTCGAAGAATAGCCCGACGCCGACCACCGCGGTGATGGTGCGGTGGCTGCGCACGATCGGCAGCCGGTCCAGCCGGGCGCCGACCGAGGGGTGGCCGCCGCGTTCGAGGGTGAGCACCGCCTGCTCCGACATGCGCCGTGCTCCGTTCCGCGCGGGGTGGCTGCCCGCCCAGCCTGGGCAGCGGCGCTGACCGGCCCCTGACGCGCGGCTGACCCCCGGGCGCGCCGGAACCGGCCCGATCGCACGCCGCCCAACGTGCGACCGGGCCGGTAGCCCTGGTGCGGTACCCGGGGGTTACTTCGCTGCGGCGGCGGCCTTCTTAGCCGGCCGCGCGTTCGGCAGGAACTGGACCAGCACGGCCAGCACGATGCCGACGCCGATCAGGTAGATCAGCCCCATCTCGAAGGCGTGCGGGTACCCGCCGGCCAGCGAGTTGTAGAAGATGACGCCGATGATCGCCACGCCCAGCGCGTTGCCGATCTGCAGGCCGGTGGCCAGCACCCCGGAGGCCGCCCCGGCGTACTGCGGGTTGACCCGGGCCAGCACCGTGGCCGCCAGCGGGGCGACCGCCATGCCCATGCCGGCGCCGTCCAGCACCAGGCCCGGGATGAGCTCGCCGATGCTGCCGGTGGTGCCGATGACGGACACCGTGGCCAGCAGCACGACCAGGCCGACCGCCATCACGATGCCGCCGAGGGCGAGCACCTGCGGGCCGAGTCGCTTCGCCAACCGCGGCGCGTTCATCGAGGTGATGAGGTAGCCGACGCCGATCGCCGCGAAGATGCTGCCGGCACCGAGCGCGTCCAGGCCGCGGCCCTGCTGCACGTACAGCGCGAAGACCAGGAAGAACGACGCCTGGCCCATCCAGAACACCAGCTGAGCCAGCAGGCCGACGGTGAAGGCGCGCTCGCGGAACAGGCTCAGGTTCACCAGCGGCGAGCCACCGGAGCGCGACACCCGGCTCTGGTACCCGGCGAAGACGGCGAACAGCACGGCGGCGGCCGCGAAGCACAGCCAGGTCCACATCGGCCAGCCCTGCTCGCGGCCCTCGATCAGCGGCAGCACCACGGCCACCAGCGCGCCGGTCACCAGCACCATGCCGGGCAGGTCCAGCTTCGGCCGGCCGGGCGCCTTGGACTCGGGCACCGTGCGCGGCACCAGCGCCAGCGCCACGATCGCCACCGGGACGTTGATCAGGAAGCAGGTGCGCCAGTCCCAGCCGAACAGGTTCCACTTGATCAGCAGGCCGCCGATGAGCTGGCCGAACACCGCGGCCAGGCCCATGGTGAGCCCGTACGCGCTGAACGCCTTCATCTGCGCCGCGCCGGCGAACGCGGTGCGGATGATCGCCAGCACCTGCGGGGCCATCAGCGCGGCGGCCAGCCCCTGCGCCACCCGGGCCGCGATCAGCGCCGCCGCGGTGGGCGCCACGCCGCAGGCCAGCGACGCCAGCGCGAACAGCACCATGCCGAGGGCGTACATCCGCCGCCGGCCGTAGATGTCACCGAGCCGGCCGCCGGTGATCAGGCCGACGCCGTAGCTCATGGCGAAGCCGGCGACGATCCACTGGATCGCGGCGGCGCTCGCGGACAGGTCGCGCTGGGTGGACGGGATCGCGACGTTGACGATGAAGAAGTCGAGGGTGCTCATGAAGACGCCGGTGAGGACGACCAGCAGGGTCCCCAGGCCGGGAACCACGGGTGCTGGTTCTCTGGCCGACGCGGTGGCGGCGGGAGCGTTCGTTCTCGTGGTGGTCATTGTCAGGGCTCCTGGTCGGTTCAAGGGTTTCCGGCTTTCCCGGTCACGTCCGGGCTGCTGCGCGGGAGGTGGTGCGGGGTGGTGCGGGGTGGTGCGGGCGGTCCGCCGAGCCTCGCGCTCTCAGTAGTCCGCCCAGTCGGCGATGGCGGGTCGGAGCAGGAACTGGTAGTCGTGCCGGATCCGGCCGTCCTCGGCGAGCACGAACAGCTCGGAGCCGATCCGCACCACCTCGCCGGTCTCCGTCGAGATCAGCACCCAGCTGAACCGCACCAGGTTGTGGTGGCCGTCGGCGTTGTGCGAGGACCGGAACACGCAGCCCTGGTCGTAGTACAGGTTGTGCGCGTAGTCGATCTGGGTCGCGATCGCGTCGTGCCCGCGAATGGGGTCGTTGGCGAACATGACGTACTCGGCGTCAGGCGCGTAGATCTCCTCGATCGCCTTGCGTCGCAGCTCGGCGTCGGGCTCGTTCCACATCGCCACGAAACGGTCCACGAGTTCGTTGCGCATGATCACTGGGTCCACCTTCCGGACGACGGGCCGCACTCGCCAATTCGTACACTCAGTCAGACCATGATACGTATTCCTGACAGGGCTCTGATGTTTGCCTGACATCGTACACTTGTCGTCGCGCTGTTCGCCACCCCCCGGGCGGGCGACCCGCCGGGGCCCGTCCGGGGCAGCAGAAATGCGCCGTGGCACAGGGCGGCAGCCCTGTGCCACGGCACAGCGGGGGATCGCGTCAGCGGGTCGTACCGGTTGCGGAGAGGGCAGGATTCGAACCTGCGCGGACCAAGGCCCCTCCGGATCGAGACCCGGAACCCGACAGCCACTTCGGGGACCTCTCCCTGCGGGGCGGAATTACCGTTCCGGTGTTTCCGTCCTCGCCTTGCTGAAATAACTATCGCAACCCCCGCTGACGTCGCCCTGACATCCCGCTGACGGTGTCGCGCCTGGCACAGCCCGAGGCGGCCGGAGGTGGGGGGGCCTCCGGCCGCCGGGGAACGGGCAGCAGTGCGATGAGGGGGGATCGCTAGGCTGCCCGGTCGATCGGGGTGGCGGCGGGCATGCCCGCTCGGGCCGGCTCGCTCACCTCGTGCAGGAAGTCGGCCACCTCGACGTAGGAGGCCACGATGCCGACCTCCAGGTACGGGATGCCGTTGCGGGCGCAGTAGTCACGCACAATCGTCCGGCACCTGCCCAGGTGCATCCGGGGCATGGACGGGAACAGGTGGTGCTCCACCTGGTAGTTCAGCCCGCCGTAGAGGAAGTCGATCATCGGCGAGGGACGGATGTTGCGCGAGGTGAGCACCTGGCGCTCCAGCCAGTCCATCGACTCGCCGTCGGAGCGGACCGGCATGCCCTTGTGGTTCGGCGCGAACAGCATCCCGAAGTAGAAGCCCAGCACGGCCTGCTGGACGAGCACGAACAGGACCGCCTTCACCGGGGATAGCAGCCAGAACACCGAGCCGAGGTACAGCGCGAAGTGCGCCGCCAGCAGCAGGCCCTCGACCCACGGGTTCTTCAGCTTGCGGCCGAACAGGTTCTGCAGCGCGGTGCGGTGCATCTTCAGGCCCTCGAGCACCAACAAGACGAAGAACAGGACGCGCTGGTGCCGCACCACGAACTTCCCCCGCCGGCTGCGGCTGGGGTACTGCGCCATGTCGAAGATGACGGTGCGCCGGCCGATGTCCGGGTCGAGCTCGAGGTGGTTGGGGTGGCTGTGGTGCCGGTTGTGATGGTTGACCCACCAGCCGTAGCTGACCCCGTTGACCAGGTTGGCGTGGATCCGGCCCATGAAGGTTGCCGCGCCCCGGGACCTGAACATCGCCCGGTGCCCCGCGTCGTGCCAGACGAAGGCGCTCTGGCCCCCGTAGAGCCCCATCCAGACGGCGACCGCCAGCTGCCACCACGAGTCGCCTAGCAGAAAGAGAGCGACCACACCGCCCACGAAGATCGCGGTGTTCACCCCGAGGCGGGCGATGTACCGGCCGGTTCGCAGGTCGAGCAGCCCCGCGGCCTTGACCTCCCGGGACAGGTCCACGAACCGCTGGCCGGTCTCCTGCACGTGTCTGACGTCGAAGATGCTCGTGCCTGGGCGGGTACCCACCGTCGCGGTGGCGCCCGCCCGTCGCGGAGCCTGCATAGCGAGTCCTCCTTGGATTCTGCGTGGTTGGCGGGTCGCCGCCGACTCCAGCGTGTGCCTCGCCTCTGATGCCCCCCTGACCGCCGCCTGACGTACCTATGACTGCGGGGTGCCGTCGGGGGCGATGCGGGTGAAGCCGGTGTGGGGGACCAGCGCGGGCGGGATGTCGATGCCGCCGTCGGCACGCTGGTACTGCTCGAGGATGGCCAGCAGGGTGCGGCCGATCGGCAGGCCGGAGCCGTTCAGTGTGGCCACGTGCGACTTGCCGCCGGCCCGGTCGCGCAGCCGGATGCCGGCCCGCCGGGCCTGGAACGTGCCGCAGTCGGAGCAGGAGGAGATCTCCCGGTACCGGCCCTGGCTGGGCAGCCAGACCTCCAGGTCGTAGGTGGTGCGCGCCGAGAAGCCCAGGTCGCCGGCCGCCAGCAGCACCACCCGGTAGCCCAGCCCGAGCCGGCCCAGGCACTCCTCGGCGTGCCCGACCAGCGCGGCCAGCTCCCGTTCGGCGTCCGCCGGCTCGCAGAACCGGACCAGCTCCACCTTGGCGAACTCGTGCAGCCGCAGGATCCCCCGGGTGTCGCGGCCGTAGGAACCGGCCTCGGCCCGGTAGCACGGGGTGTGCGCGGTCACCGCGAGCGGCAGCTGCGCGGCGGCCAGCGTCTCGCCGGCGTACAGGTTCGTCAACGGCACCTCGGCGGTCGGGATCAGGAACAGCTCCCGGTCGCCGACCGCCGTGCGGAACAGGTCCTCCTCGAACTTCGGCAGCTGCCCGGTGCCGGTCATCGTCTGCCGGGTCACCAGGCTGGGCACCGAGTACTCGGTGTAGCCGTGCTCGCGGGTGTGCAGGTCCAGCAGGAAGCCGGCCAGCGCGCGCTCCAGGGCGGCGCCGGCGCCGCGGGTCACCGCGAACCGGGCGCCGGAGAGCTTGCCGGCCCGCCGCAGGTCCAGGATGCCGGCCGCCTCGCCCACGTCGGCGTGGTGCCGCGGCTCGAAGCCGTACTCCCGCGGCTCGCCGACCCGGCGCACCTCGACCGCGTCGGTGTCGGTGAACCCGTCCGGCACGTGGTCGGCCGGCAGGTTCGGGATCGCCATCAGCAGGCCGGCCAGCTCCTCCTGGACCGCCCGGCCGCGGGCCTCCCGCTCCTGGATCTGCTCCTTGACCTCGCGTGCCCGCTCCCGCACCGCCGCGGCGCCGGCGCCGTCGTCCACGGCGCCGACCGCGGCGCGGCGCCCCTCGCGGGCCAGCCGGTTGGACTCGGCGCGCAGCTTGGTCAGCGCCTCGGTGGTCTCGGTGCGGCGGCGCAGCAGGTCGGCCAGCGCCGCGGCGTCCAGCCGGTAGCCGCGCCGGGCCAGTGCCGCCCGCGCCGCGGGCTCGAGCAGGGTGCGTGGATCGTGCACGGGGACTCCTTGGGTGTGGGCGGGAGGCGTTGCCGGCAGACACCCGCCTCCCTGGGGGGTCAGGCGGCATCGCTGATCGCGGCCGGCGGCGCGGGTACCGGATCGTGGTGCGACGGCTCGGCCCTGACCTGGACCGCGGCCAGGCCGGCGTAGCGCCGCGGCCGGGCGGCCCGCATCCACAGCGCGTACCCGAACCCGGCGGCCGCGGCGGCCAGCAGCAGCCACGGCAGCGCGGTGACCAGCACGTTCGTGGTGCCGGTCATCAGCGCGAAGTTGCGCACCACCAGCACGCTCGCGGTGAGCAGTCCGGCGAAGCCCAGCAGCGGCGCCACCATGGTGCGCCACCAGTGCCGGTCCGGCCGGCCGCGGAAGAACGCCACCACCGACACCGCCGCGGCGGCCTGCAGCGCGATGATGCCGAGGGTGCCGAGCCCGAGCATGGTGGTCGCCAGGTTGAGGTACGGGTCCAGGCCGGCGACGGCGAAGGCGCCCACCACTACGGCGGTCACGCAGGTCTGCGCCACGCTGGCCCGGTGTGGGGAGCGCAGCCGCGGGTGCACGCCGCCCAGCCAGGCCGGCAGCACCCGCTCGCGGCCGAGCGCGAACATGTACCGGTTGGCCGCGTTGTGCAGCGCCAGGGTGGCCGCGAAAAGGCTGGTGCACAGCATGACCTGCAGGAGCGTGGTGGCCGCCGAGCCGAGCTGCGTCGTGGACAGCCCGAAGAACAGGTCGCCTAGCTGCTCGCCGGCCACCTGCTGCACCCGGTCCGCGCCGATCGCGCCGATCGCCACCCAGCTCGTCAGCGTGTAGAAGACGGTGATCACGACCACCGAGGCGTACGTGGCCAGCGGCACGCTGCGCCGCGGGTCGCGCGACTCCTCGCCGTACAGCGCCGCCGACTCGAAGCCGATGTAGGAGATGAACGCGAACATCGCCGAGACGCCGATCCCGCTGGCCAGCACGGTGTGCGGCGCGAACGAGGTCGCCGGCAGCGCGGACGCGCCCTGGTGCAGCAGGATCGCGCCGTCCAGCACGGCGAGGATGCCGATCTCGGCCACCATCAGCACCGCGAGCACCCGCGCGGACAGGTCGATCTGGCGGTACCCGAGCAGCGCTATCGCGGCGATGCCGACCGCGGCATACACCGGCCAGGGCAGGTCCAGGCCGTGCGCCTGCCCGACCAGCCGGGCGAAGTACCCGAAGGCACCGGCCAGGCCCACCGTGACGGCGTTGTAGGCGATCACCGCCACCACCCCGCCGGCCACCGCGACCGGCCTGCCCAGCCCGCAGGATAGGTACGTGTAGAAGCCGCCGGCGTTGACGATCCGCCGGCTCATCGCGGCGTACCCCACCGAGAACAGGGTGAGCGTGCCGCCGGCGAAGACGAACATCGCGGGGAAGCCCGGGCCGTCGCCGATGGCGAACGCGAGCGGCACGGTGCCGACCATCGCGGCCAACGGCGCGGCGGCGGCGATGACTAGGAACACGATCTTCGGCGTGGTCAGCGCGCGGGTGAGCTGGCTGTCGGACATCGGAGGTCCTCCAGGTACGGGTGGGTCGGCGGGCCGGGTCAGGCGGCCCGCAGGACGAGCGCGGCGTTCTGGCCGCCGAAGCCGAGCGACGTGCTCAGCGCCAGCTCCACCCGCCGGGCGGTGGGCGCCGCGACGATGTCGAGCTCCACCTGCGGGTCCAGCCGGGTGAGGTTGGCCGTCGGCGGCAGCAGCCCCTTCTCCAGCGCCAACACGGTGAGCACCGCCTCCACCGCGCCGGCCGCGCCGAACATATGCCCGGTCACGCCCTTGGTGGAGGTGACCAGCGCCCGGTCGCCGAGCACCCGGCGCAGCACCCGGGCCTCGGTCAGGTCGTTCAACGGGGTGGAGGTGCCGTGCGCGTTGACGTGCTCGACGTCGGCCGGGGACGCGCCCGCCTCCGCCAGCGCGCCGCGCACCGCCGCCTCGAAGCCGCGGCCGGTCGGGTCCGGCGCGGTGATGTGGTGCGCGTCCGCGGAGGCGCCGTACCCGGTGATCAGGCCGCGGATCCGGGCGCCGCGGGCCACCGCGTCCTTGAGGCGCTCCAGCACCAGGATGCCGGCGCCCTCGCTGGCCACGAAGCCGTCCCGGTCGGCGTCGAAGGGCCGCGACGCCGCCCGCGGGTCGTCCAGCCGCCGCGACAGCGCCCCCATCTGGGAGAAGCCGGCCATCACCAGCGGGGTGATCATCGCCTCGCTGCCGCCGGTGACCGCGATGTCGCAGCGGTCCAGCAGGATCAGGTCGCGGGCGATCCCGATGGCGGTGGCCCCGGAGGCGCAGGCCGTGGCCACCACGAAGCTGGGCCCGATCGCGCCCAGCTCCATGGACAGGTTGCCGGCCAGCATATTCGGCAGCTGCATCGGCAGCAGCAGCGGCGAGACCTGCGATGGGGCCTCGTTCAGCATCACCTGGTGCTGCTGCTCGACGGTGCCCGGGCCGCCGTCGGCGGAGCCGAGCACGACCGCCACCCGGGCCCCGTTCCACCGCGACGGGCAGAGCCTGGCGTCCAGCAGTGCCTCCTCGGCCGCGATCACAGCGAACTGCACGAAGCGGTCCAGCCGCCGCGCCTTGCGCCGGGTCAGCACCCCGATCTCGACGAAGTTGTCCACCCGGCAGGAGATGGTCACGGGGCCACCGGCCAGGAGCGGGTCGTACCCGGCGGTGGGATCCCCCGCGTACACCCGCTCCCAGGTGGCCGCCGCGCCGATGCCCGCCGGAGTGACCAGACCGACGCCGGTCACGGCGACTTCATGCGGCGTCATGCAATCAGACCTTCGCGGTCCGGGCCTCGACGAGGCCGATGATCGCGTCGAGCTGCTGGGTCTCGGCGAGCTCGTCGTCGGAGACCCGCGCGCCGAACTCCTTCTCGATGACGAGCGCGAGCTCGACCAGGTCCAGCGAGTCCAGTTGCAGTCCCTCGAGGGTGGACGACGGGTCGATCTCGTCGGCGTCGAGCTGGAACTTGCTGGTCAGGATCTGCTTCAGTTGCTGGAACATGGCGCTCCTCCTGCGATGGCTGCGGTGGGTACGGGGTTCGGTCAGGTCGGCTTCGGTGAGGTCGGTACCCGGCTCGCCGGGCGGGTCGGCGTACGCGGCGACGTCCGGCCAGGTGACGGTGGTGGCCGCCCAGGTCAGGCCGCCGCCGAACGCGGCCAGCAGCACCCGCTGCCCGGGCCGGAGCCGGCCGTCCGCGGCGCCCTGTGCGAGCAGCAGCGGGATGGACGCCGCGGCGGTGTTGCCGACGTGCTCGATGTTGGCCAGCACCCGGTCCGGCGCGATGCCCAGCCGCTCGGCGACCGCGGCCGAGATCCGCCCGTTGGCCTGGTGCGGCACGAACCGGTCCACGTCCGCGGTGCACCAGCTGGCCCGCTCCAGCGCCGAGCGCGCCGAGCCAGACATCCGCTCCACCGCGTGCCGGTACACCTCCGTGCCGCGCATCTGGAAGAAGTGCTCCTCCGGCTCGGTGGGCACCCCGGAGGAGCGCCGCCGGGAGCCGCCGGCCGGGATCTCGATGAGGTCGCTGTTGCTGCCGTCGCTGCCCAGGTCGCACGGCCCGATGGCGCCCGGCTCGTCGGCGTCGCCGGCCCGCAGCACCACCGCCGCGGCGCCATCGGCGAAGATCACCGCGGTGGTCCGGTCCTTCGGGTCGATGATCGTGGAGTAGGCCTCCGCGCCGATCAGCAGCACCCGGCGGGCGTTTCCGGCGGCGATCATCCCGGCCGCGCTGGCCAGCCCGTAGATGAAGCCGGTGCACACCGCCGCCACGTCGTAGGCGGCCACCCCGACCAGGCCCAGCCGGAACGCCACCTCCGGCGCGGTGGCCGGGCACAGCCGGTCCGGCGTGGTGGTGGCCACCACGACCGCGTCGACGCCGTCCACGCCGGCCGCCTGCAGCGCCCGCTCGCCGGCCCGCACGGCCAGGTCGCCGGTGGAGGTGCCGGGGTCGACCCAGTGCCGGGCGCCGATGCCGGTACGCCCGCGGATCCACTCGTCGGAGGTGTCCAGGTACGCGGCGAGCTCGGTGTTCGTCACCAGCCGGGACGGCAGGCAGCCGCCCAGGCCGGCCAGCACGGCGGCGGTCCTCGACGCGGCCCTCATGAGACCGGCTGGCCCATCAGGATGGGCAGGGCGTCCTCGAGCCCCATGTACCGCATCCGGACCTCGGCCATCGCGTCGGTCCAGCTCTCGGCGGTGTCGTACCGCTCGTCCGGGGTGGTGTCGAGCAGCCGCCGGCCGGGCCAGATCTCGTAGTCGCCGACCACGCCGGCCAGCTCCCGCATGCCCTCCTGGAACAGCTCCTCGCGGCGGATCACGTACGGCCGGTCCGGCACCTCGTCCCACAGCCGGCGGCCGGCCCGCAGGATCTCCATCAGCCGCGGCCGGTACTCCGGGTGCCGGATCAGGTGCTCGCGCAGGATCGAGCTGCCGACGGTCAGGTGCCGGATCTCGTCGATCGTGGCGCCGCGGGCCACCTCGCTGGCGGCCGGGTCGAGCAGCCCCCACTTGCGCTCGGACAGCTCCGCGGCCGGCGCCAGCACGCCCTCGATGACGATGGTGAAGATGGCCACGCCGCCGTAGAAGTCGCCCTCGTCGCGGACCACCCGCAGCGCGAACTCCTCCACCGGGTCCAGCACGTCGCGGGTGTAGTCGGCGGCCAGCGCGGCGATGGCCCCGGCCAGCCCCTCCGCCGGCATGCCCAGCTCGACCAGGTGGTTGCGGAACACCATCGCGTGCCGCGCCTCGTCGATGAGCTGGGTGGCGAAGAACTCCATCTCGGGGATGCTCGGCGCGGCGGCCACGTAGTGGGACAGGATCCGGGTCGCCTTCTCCTCGGCGATCGAGCGGTACCCCAGCTCCAGCACCAGCGCCTCGCGCAGCGGCCCGGGCCGCCGCATGTGCTCCGGGGTGCCGACCTCGGGGGCGTGGCCGGTCTCGACCCGGCCGCGCAGGGTGCCCTGGGCCACCGCGCCCAGCCAATAGGCCAGGTCGCACAGCTCGGCGGTGAGCACCAGGTTCATGGCCCCGTCGAGGAGCCCGGGCGCCCGGTCCCAGTCGGCCTCGGCGGGTGTTGCACCGGGGTGTACGGCGTCGGTCATCGGAGGTGTTCCTCTCACGATCGGTGCGGACTAACGGCGGGAACTGCCGGCTGGGCCGGCGCGGCCGGCGGGCCGGCTTCGAGGCGGAACTGCTACGAGGCGGAGCGGGCCTGCCGGGTGGCGGGGTGCGCGTGCCGGTCGGGCAGGCTGCGCAGCAGGCCGTCGTGCAGCTGGCCGTCGAAGCTGAGCAGCGGGGTGCCGTCGCCGGCCGCGCCGCTCATCACCTCGGCCACCAGCACGTGGTGGTCGCCGGCCTCGACCCGTTCGGTGATCCGGCAGCCCAGCCGGGCCAGCGAGCCGGCGATCAGCGGCGCCCCGCTGAACGGGTCCGGCTCCCAGTCCAGGTAGTCGAACTGGGCCAGCCCGGGCGGCCGCCGCGGGTCGGCGAACCAGCTCGCCAGCCGGGCCTGCTGGGCGCTGAGCACGTTGATCCCGAAGCGCTGCCCGCGGCTGACCAGCCGGGCGAACAGCGAGTCGCGGCTCAGGCACACCCCGACCAGCAGCGGGTCGCGGGAGACCGCGGTGACCGCGCTGACCGTGGTGCCGTGCGCGTCCGCCTCCTGCCAGAAGGTCAGCACGGCCACCCCGGAGGCGACCTGGCGCAGGGCCTGCCGCCGCCGCTGAGCGAGCTCCTCGAGGATCACCGCCGGCTCCTCACGCGGCGTCCGCCATCGACGCCGGCACCGGCCGCGGCCCGCCGGACAGGCCCGCGATCATGCGGGTGTAGCCGGGGTCGGCGGCGTGCGGCTCGAACGGCAGCGCGAAGGTCTTCATGAAGTTGCCGAACAGCCCGCGGTCGCCAGCCAGGTGGAACGGGATCGCCAGCAGCGCCCACTCCCAGCCGACCAGCCACCCCCACAGCCCCACCACGGCGCCCTGCGTGAGCAGGCTGTGCATCGTGTTGTAGAGGACGTAGTACGCCTTGGGGATGGTGTGGTCGGGGCTGCGGCGGAACGCGATGGCGCCCGGGATGTAGCCGATCAGGTCGATGTAGAGGAACAGCCCGGCGAAGGCCACCCAGCGGATGTCGCTGGCGTGCCAGACGATCAGGGTGGTGGCCACGGCCAGGCCGGCCAGGTACTCGGCGCGGTGCAGCCGGTAGGTGGTGGGGGTCTCGAACGGGTTGGCGGCATCCATGACGGCCTCCCTCACTGCCCGGGCCGGTCGGAGGGGACCAGCTCGAACTGCTCCGCCAGCTGGACCTCGTCGAACATGCCGACGACCACCCAGGCGACGGTCTCCTTGATGACCCGCTCGGCGATCGGGTCGAGGATCCCCTCCAGGCTGGGGATGCCGAAGTCGAAGTCGGCCTGGAAATGCAGCGCGGTGTCGGCGCCCTGCGCGCGCAGCGTCCACGCGCCGGAGAACTCGTCGAAGTCACCGGAGAGCTGCTCGAAGTCCACCGTCAGCTCGTCCTTGCGGAAGCGCTCCTCCTCGGTCCAGCGCAGCAGGCCGCTGCGGAAGTGCAGCTCCCAGCTGGAGCTGCCGACCGGCTCGGGCACGGTGGCGTGCACCGTCGTGGACTGCAGGTGCGGCGCCAGGTCGGGGTAGCGGTCGAACCGCACGATGCGGTCGAACACAGTCTCGGCGGGGGTGTTGCGGATCACGGCTGCCAGTTCCACTCGTCGCACGGTCAGTTGCCGCCTTTCGGCATACGGGCGCGCCGGTCGATGAGGTCCCGTGTCGCGCGGTCGAAGGCTTCGAGGAGGAAGTTCGCCTCGGAGTCGGTGAGGATCGCGGGCGGCGTCAGCCGCACCACGGAGCTGCCGTTCATGGAGTGGTTGGCCACCACGCCGTGGTTGAACAGCTCGATCAGCAGCTCGCCGGCCAGCCCGCCCTCGACCAGCTCGATGCCGATGAGCAGGCCCTGGCCGCGCACGTCGGCCACCAGGTCGCCGCAGTTGGCGCGGGCGATGCGGTCCACCTCGGGCAGTAGCCGGGAGCCCAGCTCCATCGTCCGGGTGACCAGCCGCTCCTCCTTGACGGCCCGGATCGCGCCCTGCACGGCGGCCATCAGGATCGGCATGCCGGAGAAGGTGGCGGTGTGCAGGTACGGGTCCTTGTCGAAGGGGGCGAACACCTGCCGGTTGGCCACCGCGGCGGAGACCGGCAGCACGCCGCCGCCCAGCGCCTTGCCGGTGAGCAGCACGTCCGGGGTGACGCCGGCCAGGTCCGCGCCCCACCACTCGCCGAGCCGGCCGATCCCGGTCTGCACCTCGTCGAAGATCAGGAACCCGTCGTACCGCTTGCACAGCGCGTCCACCTGCGCCAGGTAGCCGGCCGGCGGGATGATCACGCCGCCCTCGCCCTGCACCGGCTCGATGATCACGCAGCACTCGCCGGGGTGGGCCGACAGCACCTGTTCGAGTGCATCGGCGTCGCCGAAGGGCAGGTGCGTCACCTCGGGCAGCAGCGGCCGGAACGGCTTCTGGTATACGGCCTTCGCGGTCACCGACAGCGCGCCTATGGTCTTGCCGTGGTAGCCGCGGTCGAAGGACACCAGCCGCCACATGCCGTGCGCGCGGGCCAGCTTCAGGCCGGTCTCCACCGCCTCGGAGCCGCCCAGCGCGAAGTGGACGCGGTCCATCCCGGCCGGGGTGACCGAGCACAGCGCCTCGGCCGCGCGGGCCACCGTCGGCTCCAGCATGATCCGGGTGGAGGCGGGGTGCCGGTGCAGCTGCTCCAGCACCGCGTCCATCACGATCGGGTGCCGCGCGCCCATGATGAACACGCCGTAGCCGCCGCAGTTCAGGTACGCCTCGCCGTCCGCGGTGAACACCTGCGAGCCCTCGGAGGCCACCTCCATGTGGCTGCCGAACAGCTCCGCCACGGTGGCGCGGCCCTTGGACAGGTGCGCGCGGTACAGGCCGAGGATCTCCTCCTCGGAGTCGTACGCGGGGGTGTCGACCAGCCGCAGGGTCTGGGTCATCGGTACTCCTCGGTCAGGTGTGGCCGGTCAGGTGTGGCGGTCAGGACAGCCGCAGCGGCTCGCCGCCGAAGTAGTCGACGAGCGCCTCGGCGGTGCTGCCACGCGAGGGCGGGTGGAAAGCCAGCGGCCGGGCCGCGGAGATCAGGTAGGAGACCTCGGAGGACTGCATGTACGCGATGCCGCCGAGCAGCTCGGCCGCCCGGTCGGTGGCCTCGGCCAGCGCCTGCTGCACGGCGTAGCGGGCCACCAGCACGGCGGCCACCGCCTCGTCGCCGCAGACGCCGTCGCGCACCCCGCGGGCCACGCCCTCCAGCAGCGCCACCGCGGACTCCAGCGCGACGGCGGCGGCGGCCCGGTCGGTCACCGAGCCGCGGCCCCGCGACAGCGCCCGCTCGACCAGCGCGCTGGCCGCCCCGACGTACACCGAGGAGATCAGCATCTCGAACCAGACGAAGCCGGCGGTCTGCAGGTCGTCCAGCCGGTGCGGGTCGTCCGGCTCGGTGCGGATGACCAGCTCGTCGGGCACGAACACGTCGTCGAGGCGGATCTCGTCGCTCTCCGCGGCGGCCAGCACCCAGGTGTTCCAGAACGGGTGTACCGACATGCCGGGCGAGCCGGCCGGGATGACCAGCACCGCGAGGGTGGGCTCGCCGTCGACGGGCAGCGCGACGCTGGCGGTGAGCAGGTCCATCGAGCCGGACAGGCTGCACGGCTTCTTGCCGCCGTTGACCAGGTAGCCGCCCTCGGTGGGGGTGGCGGTGACCGCCGGGATGAGGATGTTCTGGTCCGGCTTGCCCTCGGCCCAGCCGGAGGCGACGATCAGCCGCTCCGGCGCGATCCGGTCCAGCAGCTCCAGCTGCGCGGGGCTCAGCCGGGCCGAGGTGCGGGCCAGCGAGAACAGCATCGCCATCGTGAAGTGGTGCATCGTCACGGCGGCGCCCAGCGACGGCGAGTACGACCCGAGCGCGCGCATCACCCGCACCGCCTCCAGCGGGTCCGCGCCGTCGCCGCCGTGCTCGGCCGGCACCAGCAGGCCCGGCCCGCCGTGGGTGCGGAACAGGTCGATCACGCCGCCGCCGGCGGCCTCGCGCGCCAGCAGCGGGATCTCGGACAGGCTCATGCACAGGCCGGGGTGGTACTTGTCGCACACCTCTCGGGCGGCATCGAGGGAACGCATGGCGGACAACCCTTTCGACAGGTGAGGCGAATTGGCCGGCTATTCTCCGAATACCGCGTGGCGCGGTCGGATACCCGCGGAAATGCTCACGCCCTGCAGGTGGGAGGTCTTCAGGATCGGGTAGTTCGCCTCGCCGTGGATTCCGCTGGTGAGGCCGGTGCCGCCGTGCGTCGGCAGGTACGGCAGGAACCCGATATGCGAGTCGTTCACCTTCAGCAGCCCGCCGTTGCTGACCCGGCCGACGAAGCGGCTGATCACGCTCTCCTCGCGGGCCCACAGCGAATTGCGCAGGCCGTACTCGTTGGCGTTGACGAAGCGGATGATCTCGTCCAGCAGGGCGCCGTCGGAGCCGGCCCCGGGGACCACGACCGGCATCAGCGGGAAGAACGTCTCGTGCCGCACGATGTCGAGCTGGCGGGAGTCGGTGAGCCCGTTGACCCGCACCACGGTGGGCTCGAGGAACACGCCGGCCACCGACGAGGTGCCGTCCATCTCGACCCGCCGGGCGCCGCAGACCAGCTCCGCGCCGCCCTCCAGCGCCTGGTCGAGGATCGCGAAGAACTTCTCGCTGCGGCGCACCGGCGACAGCAGCACGCTCTCGTCCTCGGGGTACCCGGGCCGCACCGTCTTCGCCTGCTCGCACAGCCGGGCCAGCAGCTCCTCGGCGATGGCCGGGTGCGCGATCACGTAGTTGGGCACCATGCAGATCTGGCCGGAGCCGTAGAAGCACTCGGTGATGGCCTCCGCGGCCAGCGCCAGGTCGGCGTCGCGCCAGACGACCAGCCCGTCGTTGCCGGCCAGCTCCAGGATCGGCTTCTTGCCGCGGGCCACGCACTCGGCCTGGAACCGCAGGCCCTCCACGCTGCCGCCGAAGTAGAAGATGTCGTCGACCTTGGGGTGCTCCAGCCAGCGGTCGATGGTCTGCCGGGGCCGGCCGCACAGCACGTTCAGCGTGCCGGGCGGCGCGTTCAGCTCGCGCAGCACCGGCGCGGCCAGCTCGCGCAGGGTGTACATGGTGGACAGCGCGATGCTGCGCGGGGCCCGCACGATGACCGCGTTGCCGGCCATCAGCGCCGGGATGGCCAGCGCGGCGCTGGGGGCGGGGGCGTTCTGCGGCGGGTTCACGCAGACCACGCCGTCCGGCTGGCGGCGCACGATCAGCCGGCGCTCGCCGTGGGTGAACTCGGTGTGCATCTGGCTCGCGTACCAGGAGCAGCTCTCCTCGCTGAACACCTGGAGCAGGCAGGTGAACTCCCACGTCGCCAGCCGGCGCGGGTGCCCCTCGGCGACCAGCAGATCCAGGAACGTCTCGCGGTGGCGCACCAGCTGCTCGCGGAACATCGGGCCGAGCTTCATCCGGTGCGCCAGCGGCATCGCGGCCCACTCCGGGGCGGCCGCCGCCGCGGCCTCGATGGAGGCGTCGATGTCCGCGGCGCCGGCCACCGCGCAGCGGCCCACCACGTACCGGTGGAAATGCGCCTCGGAGTCCGGGTCCTGCTCCAGCGCGCGCTTGAGGCTGACGCTGGTGAAGACGTCCTCCAGCAGCGAGCCGGCGGTCACCGTGTAGACCCAGCCGACCCCGTCCACGTCGCGGTCCCCGATGTACGACGGGTAGCTCATGATCGTCGTGGGTGCGGTCTCGTCCGCCTGCCGGTCATCCACCTGTACAACGCTGTCGATAGTCACTCGAGCATTCTCCTAAGGCGGCGCTGCGGTCCTCGGAAACGGCGAATGGGCTGTCCGGAGTACTCGCCGGAGACATTTCTTCATCGCGACCCATCGTGCCAAACGCGTCTGACGCCAGGCTGACGCCGACCTGACCGGCGTCGCCGCGCAAATGCCGAAAAGGCGCCCGTGGGCGCCTTTTCGCCAAACGACCGTCAGCCCTGCTGGTAGAGGAATATCGCCTCGGCGGCCAGCGCGGCGGTGCGCTGCCCCTCGATCCGTACGGTCACGCCGTAGCGGACCTCCCAGAACCGCCGCGGCCTGGCACGTACCGAGACGACCTCGACTTCGGCGCCGACCCGGCTGCCGACCGGCACCGGCGCGGAGAAGCGCAGCCGGTCCAGGCCCTTGTTCAGCACCAGGTCCACGCCGGTGACCTCGACCACCTCGGCGAGCATCCGGGTGAGCATGGCCAGCGTGAGGTACCCGTGCGCCACGGTGGTGCCGAACGGGCCGGCGGCCGCGCGGCAGGGGTCGGTGTGGATCCACTGCCCGTCGCCGGTGGCGCCGGCGAAGGTGTCCACCAGGTCCTGGGTGACCGGGTGCCAGTCGCTGCTGCCCAGGGTGGTGCCGGCCAGGTCGGCGAGCCGGTCCACCGGGCAGGCCACACTCACGACGCCCTCGCAACGGCGGCCGGCAGCGCGCCGGTACCCATCGCGTGCGCGCCGCCGTCGACGTGCACGACGCTGCCGGTGACGCCGGGCAGCCAGTCCGACCACAGGGCGCAGACGGTGCGGCCCACCGCCGAGGCGTCCCGGACGTCCCAGCCGAGCGGCGCGTGCTCCGCCCAGGCCCGTTCGAAGCCGCCGAACGCGCCGATCGCGGAGGCGGCCACGGTGCGCAGCGGGCCAGCGGCCACCAGGTTCACCCGGGTGCCGGCCGGGCCGAGCGCGTGCGCCAGGTACCGGCAGCAGCTCTCCAGGCCGGCCTTGGCCACGCCCATCCAGTCGTACCCGGGCCAGGCGCGGGTGGCGTCGAAGTCCAGCCCGACCAGCGACCCGCCGCCGGCCGCCGCCAGCAGCGGGGCGAAGGTGCGGCCCACCGCGGCGAAGGAGTACGTGGAGACCTCCAGCGCGGTGGACACCTCGGGCCACGCCGCGGTGAGGAAGCCGCCGTCCAGCGCGGTCGGCGGGGCGTAGGCGATGGCGTGCAGGATGCCGTCCACCGCGCCCCACCGGCTCTCCAGGTCGGCGGCGACCGCGGCCAGGTGGTCCGGCCGGGTGACGTCCAGCTCCAGCACCGGGCAGCCCGGCCGGAGCTTGTCCGCCACCGCGCGGGTGATGCGCAACCCGCGGCCGAACCCGGTGAGCACCACCTCGGCGCCCTGCTCGCAGGCCAGCCTCGCGGCGGCGTAGGCGATGGAGCTCTCCGAGAGCACGCCGGTGACCAGCAGCCGCTTTCCCTGTAGCAGCATGGCGATCAGGCCGCCGCGGCGAGCAGCGCGTCCAGGTCGCGCAGCGAGGCGTCGGCCGCGGCGGTGACCTCGGCGTCGTCCGGGTCGTGGCAGACCGCGCCGAACATCTCGACCACCGTCATCAGGGCCGCCACCACGGGGTTGTCGTCGTCGGACATGGCTTCTCCTCTAGCTAGATCGCTGCGGGACGGCCGGCTCAGAACGCGTTGCAGGCGCGGAAGACGTGCGCGAAGGCGGCCACCCCGGCCGCGCCCTGGCAGGCCACGTACTCCGGCAGCACCACCTCGGGCGCCCACTTCTGCTTGTACGCCAGCTGCGTCTTGGCCGGGTACACCTCCTCGCCGTGCTCCCACAGCAGCCCCATGAACATCGCGAACCCGGGGCTGTGGCCGGCGATCTCCAGGCCGGCGTCGAGGGAGGTGAACGGGGTGAACCCGAAGTGCAGCCAGCGCACGCCCTCGGCCTGGAAGCGCTCCATCGCGGTGCGGTTGATCGCTTCCATCAGGCCCGGGGTGTTGTCCGGGACGCGGCGGCTCAGGTCGTGCATCCAGCCGGGCCGCGAGCCGTACACCGGGGAGTAGGAGATGTAGCCGACCAGCTCGCCGTCGATGAGCCCGACGAACAGCCGCCGGTGCCGCTGCATCGCGCCGCCGTACTGCCCCACCAGGAACTCCAGCCGCGGCACCGCCTCGCCCTTGCTGCCCAGCCACCGGCGGTCCAGCGCGCGCATCGCGTCCTGCCACTCCTCCACGGTCGACTCGACCACGGTGAGCCCGGCCCGGAACGCCCGCGAGATCTTGTTGCGCAGCTGCATGAACCGGGTGCCGCGCAGGCCGAAGCCGGCCAGGTCCACCGCGTACGAGGCGCCGACCTGGTTGACCGTGAAGCCGTGCCGGGCGTAGGTCTCCGCCTCCGAGCGCTGCACCTGGATGGCCACCACGGTCCGCCCCTGCGCCGCGGCGAACCCGCAGAAGCCGGCCAGCAGCTCGTCGGTGGCGGCCCCTGCGGGCGCGAACGGCCCGCCGAACTGCACCAGGTACGCGCCGGCGGCGCGGTACACGATCGCGCCGGGCACCCCGGGGAGCGTGAACCATGAGTTTCCGTCGCTCACCGCGAGAAAGGCACTCGGGTTGGCCGCGTGCGTGTAACTGGTGATCGCGGCGTGCGCCAACTCCTGGGCGGTGATGGTATCGGTCATCTCTGCAACTCCGATTCGAGACTTGACGAGCCGGCCTGTTCGCACTCATGTATGCCACAGCGGCGAACGGTCCCGCAATATGCGAAATGGCGTTGTCAGCCATTTGTCAGCGCCGCGTCAGCAATTCCCGCAATTGTGTACGCTGGGCCACCCGGCGGCCGCCGCGACGATCATGGAACTGGTCTGCCGATCATCGAACCCTCGTCAATATCTCGGATCTGACTTGCATCAGAGCCCTGATTGAGGCAGGATTCGGCCTGACATGCAACGTGGTCAGCCGAGACACGGGGTCTCCTGGTCCATCTACCGGCCTGACGCCCGCGGCTGGCCATGCGAGCCTGAGGAGTTCGCGCCATGGTTGAACCGGCCCGGACAGCTGCCGGTACACGGCACCTCCCTCCTGCGTACTCGCCCGCAACGGCCCGCACTCCACCTGGCCGTTCTGACCATCTCGGCCACCGCCGGTGCCTCACCACCCGCCCGGGTGAGGCAGTCGCATTTCCAGGTACCGGAGGAAGCCGTGTCCCAACCAATTGCCTTCGAGCGCCGGAATTACGCCGTTGCACCACCGCGAGCTGACGTGCTGACCTGCCGAATTCTCGGGCCGATCGAGATCCAGACCGACGAGCGCTCCGTGGAGATACGGGGCACCATTCAACGCACCCTGCTGGCCGCCCTACTGGTGTGCGGCGGCCGCCAGGTGATGACCAATTCGCTGATGGACGAGCTGTGGGGCGAGCACCCGCCGGGCAACGCGGAGAACGCGCTGCAGGCGCACGTGAGCAGGCTGCGCCGGCGCTTCGAGGAGGCCGAGCCGGCGCGCACCACGCCGCGGCTGGTCAGCCTGCCCTCGGGGTACCGGCTGCTGACCGACGACGCGCAGATCGACGCCGAGGTGTTCCTGCGGGCGATGACCGAGGTGCGGGCACGGCCCGACATGGAGCCGGTGGAGGTCATCCGGCGGCTGCGCGGCGCGCTGGCGCTGTGGCGCGGCCCGGCCTTCGGCGGCGGGCTGGGCGGGCTGATCTGTCAGTCCGCGACCGTCCGGTACGAGGAGCACCGCTCCGCCGCGTTCAGCCTGCTGTTCGAGAACGAGCTGCTACTCGGCCGGCACGAGCAGATCATCGCCGAGCTGGCCGAGCTGGTGGAGGCCGAGTCGCTGAACGAGCGGCTGTGCCAGCAGCTGATGGTGGCGCTCTACGGCGCCGGCCGGCAGACCGACGCGCTGGCGCTGTACCGCCGGATGCGCGAGCGGCTGACCAAGGAGCTGGGCATCGAGCCCTCGCCGGCGCTGCGCAAGGTGGAGCTGGCGATCCTCTCCCAGGACCCGACCCTGGATGCCGGCGTGGACCCGATCGCGGTCCGCCGGTAGCACCCAGGAGCGACGCGGCCCGCCCACCGGGGCCGGCGGGCCGCGTCCCGGGGGTCGTCCCCAGGGCCTCAGCGGCCGATCGCGCGCAGCCGGCGGTGCCGGCGCTCGACCAGCTCGTCGGCCGGCAGCGCGCGCAGCTCGGCCAGGTGCCGGCGCAGCGCCGACCGCACAGCCCGCCCGACGGCGTCGTGGTCGGTGTGCGCGCCGCCCGCGGGCTCCGGTACCAGCTCGTCGACGATGCCGTACCGCAGCAGGTCGCGGGCGGTCAGCCGCAGCGCCCCGGCCGCCTCGGGGGCGCGCCGCGCGTCCCGGAACAGGATGGTGGCGCAGCCCTCGGGGCTGATCACCGAGTACGTGGTGTTCTCCAGCATCAGCATCCGGTCGCAGATGCCCAGCGCCAGCGCGCCGCCGGAGCCGCCCTCGCCGGCCACCACGGACACCACCGGGACGCGCAGGCCGGACAGCAGCGCCAGGTTCTGCGCGATGGCGCGGCTCTGGTTCTCCTCCTCCGCGCGCAGGCCCGGGTACGCGCCGGGGGTGTCCACGAAGGTGACGACGGGCGCGCCGAACCGCTCCGCGTAGCGCATCAGCCGGTGTGCCTTGCGGTACCCCGAGGGGTGCGGCATGCCGAAGTTGCGCGCGACGCTCTCCACGGTGCCGCGGCCCTTGCGGTGGCCGATCACCACCACGGCGGCGCCGTCGAGCAGCGCCAGCCCGCCGACGATGGACGGGTCGTCCTCCCGCCAGCGGTCGCCGCGCAGCTCCACGAAGTCGTCGAAGACCCGCTCCACGTGCTCGCCCAGGTGCGGGCGCCCCGGGTCGCGGGCCAGCAGCACGGTCTGCCAGGCGTCGGCGGTCGCATCGGCGTCCGCCCCGTCCTGCGGCGGGCGGGGCGGCTCGGCGGGTTCGGCGGGCTCCAAAGGGCCGCCGACGCTGGCGTGGAGGCGCAGGATGCGGGCCAGCGTCAGGGCCAGCTCGGCGCGCGGCACCACCATGTCGATGTGCCCACAGGCCAGCAGGAACTCGGCCTTCTGGAAGCCGGCGGGCAGCGTCTGCCGGATGGTCTGCTCGATCACCTGCGGCCCGGCGAACCCGGCCCGGGCGCCGGGCTCGGCGATCACCACGTCGCCCAGGCTGGCGAAGGACGCGCTCACCCCGCCGTACGTCGGGTCGCAGAGCACCGAGACGTACGGCACCCCGGCGTCGGCCAGCCGCTGCACCGCCGCCGCCGTCTTGCCCATCTGCATCAGCGAGAAGATCCCCTCCTGCATCCGGGCGCCGCCGGATGAGGAGCAGACGACCAGCGGGGTGCGGGTGGCCAGCGCCAGCTCGGCGGCGCGGCAGACCTTCTCCCCCACCACGGCGCCCATCGAGCCGCCCATGAACGCGAAGTCCAGTGCGGCCAGCACCACCGGCTGCCCGGCGATGGTGGCGGTGCCGTAGCGGGCGGCGTCGGCCAGCCCGGTGCGCTCCGCGGTGTCGACCAGCCGGTCGCGGTACGGCCGGCTGTCCACGAAGCCGAGCCGGTCCACCGCGGAGAGCCCCGCGTCGTGCTCGGTGAAGCTGTCGGCGTCGGCCAGCAGGTCGATCCGCTCCGCCGCCGAGATCGGGAAGTGGTGCGCGCACTCGGGGCAGGTGGAGTGATGCTGGCGCAGCCGCGGCCGGTACACCGCCGCGGCGCAGCTCGGGCACTTGATCCACTCCTGGGGCGGCAGGTCCGCGATCCGCCGCCGGATGTCCGCCGCACGGTCGGTGCTCAGTATCTCCGTCATCGTAGTGCAGTCCTCCGCCGTCGTCGTCGGTACGGGTGCCTCGGTCAGCGGGCGGCGATGGCGAGCGCGCCGGCCCCGGTGCCGGCGTCGCACCCGGGCAGCCGGCGCCAGCCGCACCGCTCCGCGTACTCGGCGAGCACCGGGTCGGCGCCGACCACCACCGGGTTGCCCACCTGCAGCAGCATCGACAGGTCCGAGGCGTGGTCGCCGTAGGCGAACCAGTCGGCCGACGCGATGCCGTGCTCGGCCATCCGGCGGCGCACCGCGGCCCCCTTCGCGGCGCCGGTGAGCACGGTGTCCACGGCGCCGGAGTACACCCCGCAGGCGCTGCGCGGGGTGGAGCCGAGGGTGGCGTCGACGCCCACGTGCCGGGCGATCGGGTCCAGGCAGGCGGCGAACCCCTCGGAGGCCAGCACCACCAGGTCGCCCCGCTCCAGGTGCGCCCGCACCGACCGGCCGCCACCACCGCACCTACCGGCTGCCCCGCGTACATCCGGTGGTACGCCCGGTTGAGCTCCTCGCGGGAGGCGCCCGCGGCGGCCAGCAGGCGCAGCCTCGGCCGGCCTGCGGCGAGGTGCCCGACGGCCGGCTCGGCGCCGGGCCGCGGCCGCAGGTGGTCCAGCAGGCCGAGCAGGGTGGCGCCGGTGGTCAGCGTCCCGTCCACGTCCACGAAGGCGGCCCGGTGGGTGGTCACAGGGTGGGTGGTGGTCGCGGTGTGCACGGCGGGACCCTTTCGCGCGCTGCGAGGGCGGGCGGACGGTCGACGGCCCGACCGATGCCTGCGCCCGGACGGCCAGTGTCGCCCGGGCCGGTGACCGCCCCCTGACGGGCCGCTGACGGCGCCGGCCCTGACACCTGGCGGAAATGGCGTTAAATCAGCTTGCTGTGTCAACTAAGTACTCTTAGGAGCCGTAACGGCTCCGGCCCGTCGAGCTCGCGAGGATGGCGCCCCAGACGCGTCCCTCCGCGAGGATCGGGGCGCCGACGGTCGAGCGTGGCACTGCGCCAAGGGCGCTCGCCAACTGGACGACGGGACCGGATAGGCCCTCGTAGCCGTCGATTCGACCGGGCCGGCCGGACTGCTGCACCAGAGCCGCGACGCGGTCGCCCTTCAGTTCGGCGCGTGTGCCGGCGGGAATCGAGCGGTCCTCACTCGTCCAGTAGGCGGTGACGGTCATCGTCCCGTCCGGCTCATACCGGCAGACAGTGCCTCGATCCGCGGGCAGTAGCCGGGCGACCTCCTCGGCGACCGACGCGAAGATCTCTTCGGCCGTCGCCTGGCCGGCCACCAGCGTCGCGACGCGCCGCAGCGCGGCCTGCTCCTCCGCCAGCCGGCTCAGTTCGAGCTGCGCGCGGCGCCACTCGCTCAAGCCGTCGGACGCCGGGGAGCCATCTTCCTCGACGGCGGACGTCGCGGTTCGCGCGGGTCGGGAATGCGAGCCCAGGATCTCGCGGAGCGGGTAGACGATGTAGGCGTCTTCGCGCTCGAGCGCCTCCGCGAGCCCGAGCCGACCACCCGGCAGCATCACGACGCCGCCGCCGGCGGGGACCCTGACGCGCTCGGTGTGCAGGAATCCGTCCGGATGATCTGCGATCACCCGGCCGCTGCGACTGACGAGCGCCAGCTTCCCGCCGCCGGACGCCATCCGTTCCAGGTAACGGACCCGGAGTTGCGCGTCCCGCAGCTGCGCGCGGACGCGCAGATTCGCCTCGACGGCGCGCGCGGCGGCGAGCGCGGCGGCGAGGCCATTCGGATGCGCCTTGGCCATCAGCGCGGTGAGGTCGATGAGTCCGAGCAGCCGACCGTCTTCGGGATCGTGCACAGGCGCGGCGGAGCATGTTCACCCGTGCACGACCTCGCTGAAGTGCTCAGCGGCGTGGACCTGCACCGGTGGTCGGCCGCGAGCGCGGTCCCGATCGCGTTCGTGCCCGCGCCGGCTTCGCTCCAAAGGGCGCCCTCGACGAAGTTCATTGCGTCCGCCGCAGCGGAGCGAACCTTCGCGTTGCCGTCCAGCCACAGCAGCAGGCCGTCGGCATCACTGACGACGGTCAGGTGCTCGCCGTCGTCGGCGAAGGGCCCGAGCCAGCGACGAATCAACGGCGCGGCACCCTCCAGCGGATGGGCCTCCCACCGCTCCCCGATTTCGCGTCGCGCCGCGAGCGTCGGCGCGCGGGAACGGGAGGGGTCTATGCCTGCGACCTCGCAGCGATGCCAGGAGTCGGCGATAGGCCACCGCACCTGATTGAGGCGACCCTCGCTCAGGTACTCGTCCCACCGCCGCCGAAGCTCGCGGGCCCGCAGTGACGGCGACGCCGTCGCGTCGGGCGCGATCCAGGGGTTGGTGGGCATTCCGCCGCTCCCGTCCTGTCACCCTGATGCTACCGGGTAACACCTGCGGATTCGCATGTCGCGCGGCACGCCGCCGGATGCGGCTTCACCGGCAACGTATCGCTGCACAGATCGAGATGGGCTGTCCCGATTGCGGCCGACGCTTGAGCAAACATACGCCCGAGCCCCACCTCGATCTCGTCGTCAACGATGTGGCCTTGCTACTCGACCGCCGCGCCTCTGCCCGACAGCGCGGGTTGGGGTCCCGCGGCGCACGACCGGCGGGCGCTGGCAACCCACCATCATGACGGCCTTCCTTCCGACCACTACGGCTGGCCTTGTCCGCAAGTTCGGCTGTGGACAGCCGCGGGCGTTGTTCGGCCTGGGCGTGCTGGGCGTGCACAGCGAAAGGATGGCCGGCCTGGCGCTCGCCTGTCTGCCCGGCCAGCCGCCAGCGGCGCCCCCTGCCATCGCTAGTCGACGGGCTCCTGCTAGCTGGTATGCGCAGGTGTCCGTGCCCCACGCCGGCGCCCGCGGGGCGGGCGGCTGCCGGTGCCGACGCTCTTCTTTTGCAGGTAGCGGGGATGCGCGCCGGCCGCCTGACCTGCACGGTCGAGGTGTGGCGTTGCGGTGTGTGATCGTCGACGACAGCCAGGGGTTCCTGGCTGCCGCCCGCAGCCTGCTGCAGCGGCAGGGGATCACCGTGGTCGGGGTGGCGTCGACCGGCGCGGAGGCGCTGCGGCGGGTCGTCGAGCTGCGCCCGGACGTCGTGCTGGTGGACATCAACCTGGGCGGGGAGAGCGGCTTCGAGCTGGCCAGCCGGCTGCACGCGGACGGTAGTCTCGCGTCGCTACCGGTGATCCTTATCTCGACGCATCCGGAGCAGGACTTCGCCGAGCTGATCGTCGATAGCCCGGCGGTCGGGTTCCTCCCCAAGATCGCGCTGTCCGCCGGGGCTGTCCGGGACCTGCTCGGCGGCCGGGGCGTCGGCGACCGGGGCGGTCCGGTCAGCGGGCCTCGAGGAAGGTAAGCACGGCCAGGATGCTGCGGACGTGCTTTTCCACCGTCCCCTCCGTGACCCACAGCCGCCGGGCGATACCGGCGTTCGACCGTCCATACGGGTACGGCGTCGTCGGTGGCCTGGGGTGTCAGCGAGGACGGCCGCTCGCGGTCGCCGATCGTGCCCATCCGCTTGACCGGCATCGCGTCCGCGACCCGCCGGCGCAGGCCCGGCTGCGCGACGCCGTCGAGACCGACGACCACCTCATCGGCGACGGTAAGCGCGATCGCCCCGTCGGTCGTGCGGTCACCCAGACAGGCCGGCACGGTAGGTCCGTCCTCGCCATGGGAGCATCGGGCGCATGGGCACCCCGCAGAGCGGGATCTTCGCGCTGGGGACGGCGTCGCACGCCTACCTGGAGTTCGACGCGCACTCGGCACGGGACGGGTCGCGTCTGGTCGGTGCGATATCGGCGCTTCGCGAGCCGAGGACGACGATGGGTGGGGTGAACCTCGTCGCCGGGTTCCGACCCGAGCTGTGGCGGGCGGTCGCACCGGACGAGGCTCCGCCGGGCGTCACCGGGTTCAACCAGGACCTGGTCGGCACCGATGGCTTCGTGATGCCGGCCGCCCAGCACGACGCGGTGCTGTGGCTGTCCGGCAGCGCGTACGACGTCGTCTTCGATGCCGCGCGGGGTGCGATGGCTGAGCTGCGCGGCCTGGCCCGGGTGGCCGAGGAGAGCTCGAGCTGGCCCTACCGGCACGATCGTGATCTGACCGGGTTTGTCGACGGGACCGAGAACCCGAGCCTGATCGACGCCCCTGAGGTCGCCCTGGTCCCCGACCCGTTGCCGGGAGCCGGGGGGACCGTCCTTCTCCTGCAGAAGTGGGTGCACGACGTGGCGGCGTGGGAGTCGCTGTCGGTCTCCCAGCAGGAGCAGGTGATGGGACGGACGAAGTCGGACAGCGTGGAGCTCGAGGACAAGGCGCCGAGCTCCCACGTGGGCAGCACCGACCAGGAGCGGTTCGGCCAGATATTCCGGCGCAACATGCCCTACGGCACGGTCACCGAGCACGGCACGATGTTCGTGGGCTTCAGCGCCGAGCAGCAGCGGCTGTCCACGATGTTGGAGAGCATGGCCGGACTGGCCGGCGGCGTCCGCGACGCTCTGACCCGCTACACCCGACCGCTGACCGGCGCGTACTACCTCGTTCCGGCAACGGAAAGCCTGCGTCGACGCGCCGGCGGTGACCCGGCTGGCAGGGCTGCTGACAGCGGGCGCTGTGGCACCCGCCTGGGTGCGGCGCCGGGCTGAACGTCGTGAGTGGACGATCGGCCACTGCACGATGGTTGGGCTGATCGGCGGTGGGCGATCGTGCCTACGTTCGCCCCCCAGGCCACAGCGACGCTCGGGCGGCACCGGCTCCGGGTGAGTGTCCAGCTAGCCGGCATGCAACCCGGCGACCGGCCCTGCCATCCTGGGATCATGCGCTGCCTGATCGTCGACGATAGCCGGCATTTCCTGGACGCCGCCCGTGGCCTGCTGGAACGTCAGGGGATCGCGGTTGTCGGGGTGGCGTCGACCGGCGCCGAGGCGCTGCGGCGGGTCGAGGAGCTGCGGCCGGACGTCACGCTGGTCGACATCGATCTCGGCGGTGAGAGTGGCTTCGAGGTTGCCCGGCGACTCCAGCACGACTCGGGCGGGACTCGGGCACCCGTGATCCTGATCTCCACCCATGCCGAGCAGGACTACGCCGAGCTGATTGCGGCGAGCCCAGCGATCGGGTTCCTGCCCAAGTCCGTCCTGTCCGCGGACGCCATCCGCGACCTGCTCGGCGAGCCAGGCTGACCGGGCGCCCGGTCAGCGGGCGTCGACCGGATCCCGGAAGCCGATGGTCACCACCTGCCGGCTGGCCTTCAGGGCCTTGCCGGTGCGCAAGAAGAAGGGGACGCCGGCCCACCGCCAGTTCTCGACCCGGCGCCCGATCCGGGACACCAGCCGGCCGGCGATCGCCGCGGAGGCAGCACGACGGTGGTCGGGTGTTCGCCGCGGCGCTTGTGTTGACAGCCGGTGCTGCGGCACACCACCGGCGAAGCGACGGCGTCGGCGACCGTGGGCCCGCTGCTTTGGCAGGGCTCGGGGGCGGCATGGTGACTTCACCGAACATGACGCTGAGGCCTCGGAGTGGCCCCGGGGTGGGGAGCAGCGGATGGTGGCTCTGCCGCCAGCGCCGGGGCCGCCATCCAGGTTACTGCTCATCCGGGGTCAGCCGGACGCGGCGGAGCAGTTGCGCGTTGAGCGCGACCACGATGGTCGAGCCGGACATGAGGATCGCACCGACCGCCGGGCTGAGGGTGAGCGCTGGCGGTCAGCCTGGTCGCTGCGTTCATGGCGCTGCTCGACAGCATCGTCAACGTGGCGCTGCCGTCCGTGCCATGACGGCGGCGACCCCAGTGCTCGCAGTAGCCGGGGGCCAGCCGATAGGTTCAACGCGTGAGGACGGCGTGCCACCACACGGCCCGCCCCCGGTCGGGGCGGTGACGGCGTGGCGATGACCGGGTTGCGGGTGGTCCTGGCCGAGGACGACGTCCTGCTCCGCGAGGGCCTGGCCAGCCTGTTGCAGCGCTCCGGGTTCGAGGTGGTGGGGCAGGCCGGCGACGGCGCGCAACTGCTCGCGCTGGCCCGTGACACCGCCCCGCAGCTGGTGGTGGTCGACATCCGGATGCCGCCGACCCACACCGTCGAAGGGCTGGAGGCGGCCCGGGTGATCCGCCAGGAGCTGCCCGAAACCGCCATTCTGGTGCTGTCCGCACACGCCGAGGTCGAGCACGCGATGGAGCTGCTGGCCACCGGCCGGGGGATCGGCTACCTGCTCAAGAGCCGGGTCACCGACGTGGCCGAGTTCGTCGAGACGCTGGAGCGGGTCGCAAAAGGGGGTTCGGTCGTGGACCCCGCACTGGTAGCCGAGCTGGTGTCTGCCCGCCGGCGCGACGACCCGCTCGCAGTGCTCAGCGCGCGGGAGCGGGAGGTGCTCGCGCTGATGGCCGAGGGCCGGTCCAACGCAGGCATCGCCCGCCGGCTGTGGGTCACCGAAGGGACGGTCGAGAAACACGTGCGCAGCATCCTCGCCAAACTCAGCCTCCCCGAGACCGACGACGACCACCGCCGCGTTCTTGCGGTGGTCACCTTCCTCGAGGCCCGCTGAGGCGATCGCCCGGTTAACCCTCGCCCCAGGCGCCGTCGCTGCGGCTGTCGAGCAGGTCGCGGATGGCGTCGGCCGACAGCCGGGACTTGGGGCAGGAACCCGACCGCCGGGCTCGCCGCGACCAGGCCGGCGTAGTCCTCCCCGGCGTGGGTCGAGATCAGGATCATCCTCGACGCGGCCGTGATCGCCTCCCAGCGGAGGCGCCTGGCCAGTTCGAGGCCGCTCGCACCGCCGAGATCGATGTTCAGCAGCGTCACGTCGGCTGCAGCTCCTCGGCCGGTCTACGTGGGCGGTCGTCCGAGCGGGGGGCGGATTGGAGGGATGGCGGGGGTGGGCCGCCGGCGCGGGCCTGACCACAGCGCCGGCACGGCGTCGACGGCGGCGGCCACCGCATAGGCAGCCCGCTCGTAGTTGAGCCGCCAGCCGACGAAGTCCGGCCATGCATCGGCAGGATCGCGCTCGATCGGGAAGTCGACCTTGCGCATCCGGGTGACCGCGTCGAGGAACTCCTGGTAGGTCAGGCTGATTCCGCCGCTCGGGTCGGGCTCGTCGGGCACGTCGATGCCCATCGCCCGCGCGATCCGGTCGAAGCACAGGAATCCTCCGCGCAGGCAGAGCCGAGCCGGTACCACCGGCGCAGACTTCGGAGACAGGGCCAGGAACAACGCGGCGGAGTCCAGCACGGCGAGCAACGCGGTCACCCACGACGACAGCGGCCTGGGTGAGCGGAACCGCACCAACGGCAGGTAGGTGGTGTGACTCTCCGCGACGTCCGCGGCCCAGCGTTCCCACCGGGCATACAGATCAGGCAGCGTATCTATGGTCGACACGCCCGACCCAAGCGCGTAGTGGGTGCGCGCCAACAGCTCCGGCCCCCAGGACGGGACACCGGCCCGCGCGTTCAGCAGCGCCACCTCGGTCTCCCTCCGGTTGAACGCGGCGTACAGCGTCGGCAGGTAGGCGATCTGCAGCGCGACGATCGACAGACCGGTCGCCGCGGCGGCGAAGACGATCACCGCGGGCACGCCTCCGGGCGGCTCCGCGAATCCGAGGGTGAACAGCGACGACCCGGCGGCGGTGAACGCCGACGTCACCCCGCCGGTGACGAACGGCCACAGCAGCAACCCGTAGCCGACAAGGGAAATCCCCAGCCAGGCGGCCAGCTGCGCCAGCAGGATCGCCGCCGCCTGCCCGGCCAGCACCCGGTCACGCCGCCGGTGGTCGGTGATGGCCCTGGTCGCCATCCAGAACGCCCCGGTCACGACCCGATCCACCCACCGGGTCAGCCAACCGCCGACCGCGCGGGGCACGATCAGCGTCCCGACGACACTACCGACCGCCGACAGCACCAGCAGAGCGCCGACAAACGCGGCCACCCAGCGGGCGATGAGCGGCACCACCATCGGCCCTCCTGGACACTCGAAGTACGCCGGACGCTACCGACGGGGGAATCAGGCGGCGGATCATGGGCGTATCGTGTGTCTCTCGCGGTCCGAACGTGCGCGGAATCCCATGCCCGCGGCCGCTCGGAGCGTTCGCCCTCGTTTGCCTGCTGGTCGGCGCGGGCCTGATGGTCCTGTCCGATTCCGGCTGGGCGCATGCGGTCGGCATCGCCTGCCTGGTCGCGTTCGCCGCGTCGGCCTTCCTCCTCGCCACCACAACGCCATTCGAGGAGGTCTGATCCAACCCGCAACGGGTTTCCCCCGCGGAGCGGTCGGCTACGCAGGGTCGACCCGAATCCGCAGACCGCACTGGCTCTCACCTGTTGCCGGCATCGGCGTCCGCGCTGCCGAGCGCGTCGGAGACGACCGCTGCCACCGCCATGAGCGGCCGGGCCTGCTCGGCGTCGAGCCCGAACCGGACGGCCACGTACTTCGGTTGCTGCCAACTGACCAGGCAGCCGCCATGCCCATCGTCGCGGACCAAGACCCGCAGCGGCAGATCCAAAGCGATCTCCGGCGTTGCCAGCATCAGCGGTGTCCCCGCTGCCGGGTTACCGAAGATCACGACCTGGGTGGCCGGCATGTCCAAGCTCACCTCACGCGCTGCCGCTGCGTGGTCGATCACCGCGAAGACGGTCGCCCCGCGACGCTCGGCGTGTTGACGGATGAGCGTCACCGTCTGCGTGACACCGGCCGCGCTGTGCTGCGTCGAAATCCCTGTCACGGCCGGCCCCCCATTGTGGCGCTGATGATGATACGACGCGGTCCCACGGCGACCGGTCAGACCGGTGCGGGGAGCGCGGCCGGCAGTGTGGCCCAGTTCGGCACGCCGAGACCGTCCGGACGTGCTCGTAGCCGACGGCTTTCATCATTCGCCGGTCGCATCGACCGGGGGGCGGCGGCCGGGGACGCGGCCGAGGACCTCGTCCACGTCGATGCCGTCGATGGTCTCCCGTTCCAGCAGCAGCTCGGTGCAGGGTGCTTGATCATCATTGCCTCCGCGTGACGGCGAGCGAAATGGCCGATCGCCCGGCGCCCTACGGCGTAGCGAGCCGCCTCCGCAAGCGTGGGCGGCAGGCGGTCACGGGTCTTCGTGGCCAGCGGCCATCTGCCCTGCCGGCTGGCTGGAATCCCCGGCTTCCTGCTGCCGGCCGTCGACAGCAAGCTCGGCCGGCGTCGCAGCTGACCCGGCCGTCGTCCTCCCGCCGGTCGATGACGCCGTACGGGCACGCCGAGACGCAGTAACCGCAGCCGTTGCAGATATCCTCCTGCACCACCACGGTGCCGAACTCGGTGCGGAACAGCGCGCCGGTCGGGCACACGTCACGACGGCATGCCGAGGAACTGGGCCTCCCGTTCGGCTCCGGTCGCCGGCTGCTCGATGAACGCCACGTGCCGCCACGAGTTCGCGCTCAGCGCCCCGGTGTTGTCGAACGACAGGCCGCGCAGCGCGAGGATCCCGCCACCCGGGCGACCCATGTTGCCCAGCAGCAGCTGGATGATCGCGCCGGTGCGGATGTACTGGACGCCGACGCTGTGCTGGGTCCAGCCGACCGAGTACACCAGCGCGGTGGTCCGCTCCCGGCCGGAGTTCTCCGTCCAGGCGCGGCAGACCTCGGCGAACCTCTCCGGCGGAACCCCGCAGGCGTGCGGTGCAGCGCCGGTCCCGGTCGATGTCGCCGCCCGGTCCGAACCGGTGCGCATCCGGCCACAAGGCCGTGGCGGTCATGATCGTGACTCCGCGCCCGCGGGCAGTGCCTTCGTGAACACGATCGCCGAGGTGCCGAGGCCGACGCGGGTGATCTCTAGGCCTGGTCCAGCAGCTCGACCGGGCCCGGTCCGGCAGCTATTGACTGACGACCGGGAGCTCGACGCGCAGCGAGGTCCCCCTGCCAGGCGGGCTCGCGATCGCGATCGTGCCGCCGAGCGCCGCGATGCGGTCCGCCAGCCCGGTCAGCCCAGAGCCCCGCGCGGGATCGGCTCCGCCCACGCCGTCGTCGTCGATCGTCAGCCGAAGCTTGCCGCCCTCCACGCGGGCAGTGACCTCGACCGTCGTGGCCTGCGCGTGCTTCGCCGCGTTGGTGAGCGCCTCGGAGACGACGTAGTACGCCCCGACCTCGACGTGGTCGGCGAGCCGCTGGTCGACCGAAAGGTTCAGCTCGACCGGGACCGCCGAGCGCCGCGCGAGCGCCCTCAGCGCGGGCAGTAGACCGCCCTCGGACAGGATCGCCGGGTGGATGCCACGCGACAGCTCCCGCAGGTCGTCGAGCGCCCCCGCGAGCCCCGCTCCAACGTGCGCCAGCTGCGCGATCAGCTCCTCGTTCTCGCGCGGCGCGATCGCCTCCGCGCCGTGCAGCTCCAGCGCAAGTGACACCAGCCGCTGCTGAACGCCGTCATGCAGGTCACGCTCGAAGCGCCGACGCGCCTCGTCCGACGCCGCGACCAGCCGCGCCCGCGAGGCAATCAACTCAGCCCGGCTGTCGGCGTTCGCGATGGCGGTGTCGAGCAACTGGGAGAACTGGGCCATCCGCCGCTCGGTGTCGGCCGGCGGCGACTGCTCCCAGTTCCAGCCCGCCGAGACGACGCCCCAGAGCCGGCCGTCCACGACGATCGGCGCCCCGACGGCCACCCGCACGCCCGCGGCGCGGGCCAGCTCAGCGATGACGCCGCGCGCTCCCTCGTGGCTCTCCACCCGGGCGGACCGCGCGGTCTGCCGCACCACCGCCTCCACGCTGTCGCCCTCATGGTTGATCCGCACACCGGGCGGCACCTTCTGCGCGCTGGAGCCGCGATGCGCGAGCACGGTGAGCTCGGCGCCCAGCTCGTAGCGGCACACGACGACGTGATCGGCGCCCAACAGACCCTCCATCTCCGCGGCCACGGCGTCGAAGACCGCGGCGGCCGGCGCTCCTTCCGCGACCAGCGTCGCCACCCGCCGCAGCGCGGCCTGTTCCTCGGCCAGCCGCTCGACCTCCCCGCGCGCCTCGGCGTTGGCGATCGCCGTGGCGACGAGGTCGCTGAACTGCGCGATGCGCGTCTCGGTGTCGGCCGGAAACGGCTCGGCTTCGTGCCGTGCGACGGCCATCACACCCCACATGCGCCCGCCGACCACGATCGGACAGCCGACTGCCGAGCGGATTCCGACCTCACGGCCGCGTTCGGCAAGGACACCGGTGGTCGCGGAGTAATCGCCGATCCGGCACGGACGCCCCTCGCGCAGCACGGAGGCGACGACGCCGTCGCCGTCGACCGGCCACTGCGTGCCCGCCCGATAGCCGACGGAGGCGGTGGCGCCCCAGACGGCGACCGCGGTCACGGTCCCGTCGCCCTCGTCCCGCAGCAGCGAGCAGTCGGCTTCACCGAGCACGTTCGCGACCTCCTCGGCGACCCTCGCGAAGAGCTGTGCCGGCGCGAGCTCCTTGGCGACCAGCGTCGCCACCCGCTGCAGCGCCGCCTGCTCCTTCGCGAGCCAGTCCGCCCTGGCCTGCGACTCGGTGTTCGCGATCGCGGTCGCCATCAGCTCGGTGAACTGGCCGAGGCGCGACTCGGTCTCGGGCGGCAGCGGCTCGTCAGAGCCCGTCCCCGTCGTCATGGCGCCCCAGAGCCGGCCCCCCACCAAGATGGGCGTGGCGACGACGCAGCGAATGCCGGCGGAGCGGACGACCTCGGCGATCGGGCCGCTCGCCGTCCCGTAGTTGTCGATCCGCGCCGGCTGCCCCGTCCGGAACGCGCGCGAGGCGGCGCTGTCGCCCGCCAGAGGCTGGCGAGTGCCCATCGGGAACGGCTTTTCAGCCTTGCCCCACGCCGCCACGACGACCGCACACTCGTCCTCGTAACGCACCATCCGGATCTCTTCGGTCCCGAGCAGCTGCCCGATCTCCTCCGCGATCGCGCTGAAGATCTCAGCTTGCGGCGCCTGGTGCGCGACGAGCGTCGCCACCCGCCGCAGCGCGGCCTGCTCGCCGGCGAGACGTGCCAACTCGGTCTCGGCGTGGCGGCGGTCTGTCACGTCGCGCGCAACGCCGTACGTGGCCCTGTCCTCGACGACGGGCGTCGATGTCCACTCGAGCACCCGGTACGAGCCGTCCTTGCGCACGTACCGGTTCTCGAACGTCACCGTCGACTTGCCCTGGCCGATCGTGGCCGCCTCCGCCGCGGTCGTCTCGCGGTCGTCGGGGTGGACGAAGTCGAGGTACGGCCGCGCGAGGAACTCTTCCTCCGTGTAGCCCAGAATTCGCTCGACGGCGGGGTTGACGCGGGTGAAGTAGCCGTCGAAGTTGGCGGCGGCGATCAGGTCGGAGGAGAGCATGAAGATGCGATCGAGTTCTTCTTGCGCCCTGGCTCGCCGGGCCGCGCTGACGCCGAGCGCCGCCGCGAGGCCGGCGAGCACGAGGCCGGCGCCGAGGATGATCCATGGCAGCACCGCCGCCGGGGCTTGGACCGAGTCCTGCGGCACGACGACGTCGAATCGCTGCCCGGCCTCGGTGAACGTCTTGCGGACGGTTCTCGCCCCCTCGGCGCCTCCCGTCGATGTGCGGCCGGTGGTGAGCTGCACCGTTGGCGTGTCGGCGGCGGCCGCACGCAGCGACTCGCCTGGTACGAACACCACCGCGAACCCCGGTTCGACGACTCCTCCGAGCTGGGGCAAGCTGACGAGAAAGAGCCCGTTTGTCCCGTCTCGCAGGGTTGCCAGCGGGGTTGCGCTTGGCTCATGCAACGCACGGGCCCGAAGGAGCGCCCCGGCTATCCCGGAGCCGCCACCAAGATCGAGTCCGGGCACGGCTATCGGGGGGATGCCGGAGACCAGCGTGGCGGGCAGATAGGAGGACCGTTGTTCGGCCGGCACGATCCTGCGTCGCTGATCGCGGATCACGATGGGATGGCCGGTCCGCCGCTCGTACGCCGCGCGGTCCGCGGCCCCGACCTCCTCAACCCACGCTGCCGCGGGGAAGCCTGCCGGGCTGAGCCATCTCGATGCGTTGCTGGCGAACTCCTCGCTCGTGATGCCGGTCCCGGCGACGCTGACCATGTACCGGCCGAGACTCGCGGCGAGGGCCGCAGCGTCCGTAACGCGCCCGCGGACCTGGGCGGCGGCGACCTCGGCCCGGTGCTCGGACTCGCGTCGCGCGTCTCGCTCGCTGAGGAGGCTGGCCGCGAAGAAGCCCGCGACGGTCAGCCCGAGGACCAACGCCAGCGGTGCGACCTGCCACAGCGGGATGCGCCAACGCCTCCAGGCCATCAGCTCATTCTGCTCCTGTCGCATTCGCCGGGGAAAGGGCGGTTTAGACCGGTGGGACGCGGTGGGCTAGCGTCGCATGATGACCGTCCCGCTGACCCGCCGGTCGTTCCTGAAGTCCGCCGCAGCGGCGAGCCTGGCGGCGCCACTCTCGGGATCGTTGACCGCCGGCTGCGGTCGGGGCGCGCGACGCTCTGACCAGTTGGTGGTGGCGGCTGCGACCACGCCTCCGAGCCTCGACTGGGAGCTCGTGTTCGGCAAAGAGGTGTACGACCACGTCTTCAATTTGAACGACCGGTTGACCCGCTGGAAGCAGGTCCCGGCTCCGGACGAGCCGGGCGGCTTCGACCTCGCCTGGCAGGCCGAGAACTTCGAGGAGATCACCGAGCCGCGGATGGCCGAGGGTTGGGAGGTCACGAACGATGGGCGGACCTACACGTTCTCGCTGCGCAGGGGCTGGCCGAGCCACGCCGGGAACGAGTTCACCGCCGCGGACGTGAAATGGACGTTTGACCGGAGCTTCGCGCTGCACGGCATCACCAGCTTCTACAACGAGCTCGCCACGATCGAGCGGCCGGAGGATGTGAAGGTCCTCGACCGGTACACCGTCCGGATGGAACTGGCGCAGCCCGGTCCGGACCTGCTGCTCACCATGAGCACGTTCTGGCGCGCGATGGTCGACTCCGAACTGGCGAAGAGGCACGCGACAACCGGCGACCCCTGGGCGAAGCGCTGGATGAGGAGCCACGACGTGGGCTTCGGTCCGTTCAAGCTCGCGGAGCTCAGCCCTGGACGCCACGTCGTGTGGGCGGCCCACAAGGAGCATCCCTTCCCGCCCACGCTCCGCGAGATCACGTTCCAGGAGATCGCGGAATCGTCCAGCCGCCTCGCCGCGCTGGCGAGCGGACAGGCGCAGGCCGCTGAGTATTTGTTGCCCACGGACATGCATCAGGTGCAGAAGAGCGACGGGCTGCGCCTGTGGAACTTCCAGGGCTATGTGATCCACTCGGCCTGGATGAACCCGAAGTACCCGCCGCTCGACGACGTCCGGGTGCGACGGGCTCTGTCGTACGCAACGCCGTACCAGCAGATCATCGAGGAGGTCTACCGAGGGTTCGCCGGGCCGGCCCACGGCCCGCTGTCCGACCACGCCGCCGGGTTCGACCCCAACCAGAGCCCGTTCAGCCACGACCCGGAACGGGCGCGTGAGCTGCTGCGGGAGGCGGGCCATGCGAACGGGTTCACGACGAGGCTGGCCTTCAGCACCGCGGAGCCACTCGGCGAGCCTGTGGGCGCGCAGCTGCGGGGCGCCTTCAAGGACGTCGGCGTGACGCTCGAGCTTGAGGCGCTCCCGCCCTCGACATACACCGACGCGCTCTTCACTGGCAAGCGGCCGATGTTCTTCCAGAGCGTAGGAGCCGATTCTCCGGACCCCGCCTACGCCCTGGGGGTCTTCTACCAGTCCAAGAGCTCTAACAACTGGAGCGGCTACAAGAGCGCCAGGACCGACGCCTGCCTGGCCACGGCCGGGCGCCCCCGACTCACGTGGGGCGAGCGGGTCGAGGCGCACCAGCGCTGTGCCGAGATCATCGCGCACGACGCCCCCTGGATCGCCCCCTGGATCTGGATCGCGCAGCCCGGCTTCCAGGTGAGCACCCGTCGCGACGTGACCGGGATCAACTGGTACGCCGGCGAGGCAGTCGACTGGTCCAAGGTCGGCTACCCGAGCTGATCACCAGCAGACGCTCTCGCCCTCGTCCGCGTTGATGCTCTTCACCCCACGCGCCGGCCTGTCGGCGATCAGCTCGACGCCCGTGTCGAAGAACTGGCGACCCGGCGACGGCTTCGGCTTGGTCCCGTCGTGTAGGTAGCTGAGCGCGGCCTTCATGCCCCCCGGCCACCGGGTCGTCCTTTGTGGACAAGACCTTCGCGGTCCGATGGTTTGCCCGCCGGTCCACCAGAACGCAGTCGGTGAACGTGCCACCGATGTCCACGCCGACGTAGTACACGGGTCACTCCTTCAGCGATGAAGGCCGGCCTGGCCCAGGCCGGCGCCGCCGTCGAGGCGCAGCACCTGGCCGGTCATGTATCCGCTGCGGGCGACAACAGGTAGAGCACCGGGCCGACGACCTCGGCGAGCGAGCGCACCCGCCTCATCGGCACCCCGGCGAGCATGCGGTCACGCACCGGCGCGGGCAAACCGAGCACTTTCGGGGTCGCGACAAGACCGGGGACGACGGCGTTGACCCGGATGCCGACGTCGGCCCTTCGGCGGCCAACGCTCGGGTCAGACCCAGGACGCCGGCCTTCGCCGCGGAATACCCGGCCTGCCCCGGCAGGCCGTCTTCGGCCGCGATCGAGGAGAACAGCACCATCGACGGCCGGCGGCCCTCGCGCAGGGCCGGGAACGCGGCCTGCGCGACGGTGAACTGGGAGATCAGGTTCGCCTCGATGTCACCGCGGAACTCGGCGAGCGGGAAGGTTTCCGCGCGGTGGATGGTGTCCACCACGCCGGCCGCGCCGATCACCGCGTCGAGGCCGCCCAACCGGTCGACCGCATCCGCGACGGCACGGCGAGCACTGTCGTCGTCGGTGAGATCGGCGGTCACGGTCGCCTCCGTTCCCGGCAGGTCGATGCCCACGACCTCGGCACCCACCTCGGTGAGCGCGGCCGACAGTGAGCAGGAACCCGCGCGCCGGATCTACCCCGGGCAGCCAGCTAGCCAGGTATTGGCTGTTCGTGCTGCCCGGCGTGCCGAATTACTGCTGGCGATGGAGACATGACCGGCTGTGCCCACTGATGCTGGGCTGGTCGCACGGGTCTGTGCGAACCGCCAGCGAAGGGAAGAGAATGTTCAAGAAGTCACGCGTGGTGGCCGGCACTGCGGTCATCGCCGCGCTCGGCGTGGGCGGTGTCGTCATCGCCTCGGCGGCGTCCGGCGCACCCAGCACCCCGACACCGACGCCCACGTCGAGCGCATCGACGGCGCAGTCCGGAAGTACTGATCCGAACCTCTATCCGTTCGGCGCCCCGAGCGGCGGCGTGGCGGTGAAGGTGCCGCCACCGCCGACGGAGCCGACGCTCTCGCCGATGTACACGACCAAGACGACGACGCGGATCTACGGTGCCAACCCGTATGAGGAGGCGGTCTCGGTCACCCAGCACATCTGGCCGGCCGCACTGCCGGAGAACGCGCCGAACCGTCACGCTGATCACCACGGATGACCCGCTGACCGGGATCAGTGCGGTGCCGCTGATCCACTTCCCGGACGACGCACCGATCCTGTACGTCACCAAGAACGGCATTCCCGAGATCACGCTCAACGAGCTCAAGCGGCTCGGGGACACGGGGATCGTCCGGCCGCCGATGAACAACGCCGACGCGTTCCTCGTCGGCGCTGCCGCCAACCCGGCCGTGGAGAACCAGCTCAAGGCGATCGGCATGAAGTACATGACGGTCACCGGCAGCGACGTCTTCCAGCTCGCGGACAACGTCGACAAGCTCTACGGCAGCATCCAGAACCCCGACCTGGGCGTGCCGCAGATGGGTGGCAGCGCGAGTTCGGCCGGCAACGGCATGCAGAACGTGTTCGTCGGCTCGGCGGACGGCAACGACTGGCAGTACTACCTGGGCGCCACCCACTGGGCCTCGCACATGCCGACCGGTCTGCTGTGGACTCACCGCAACAGCCTCCCGCAACCGACGATCGACGCGCTCAAGCGCCGCAACGGGCACGCGCTGATCTACGTCTGGGGCGGTCTGAGCCAGGTGTCGGCATCGGTGGTCAAGCAGCTCAGCCAGTACGGTGCCGTGCAGCGGATCGACGCCGACGACCCGGTCGCCTTCAACACCCCGGCGACGACCACGCCAGAAAACATCGCCATCGGGTTCGCCAAGATGCACGACCCGGCGGGCGACGTCGGCTGGGGCATACTGGGCCCGGGCCACGGCTTCACCCTGGTGAACGTCAACGACTGGCAGGGCGCGGTCGCGTCGGCGCCCCTGTCGCACCTGGGATTCCACGCCCCACTGCTGGTGACCGACAACGCCAACAGCCTGCCCACGGACGTGGAGGCCTACTACAAGGCGGTGGCACCCACCTTCCTCAACTCCCCTGGTGAGGGGCCGTACAACATGACGTACGCGATCGGCAGCTGGAACCAGGTCACCTGGGCGCTGCAGGCCCACGTCGACTACATCTCCGAGATGTCCAACCGTCGCGTCTACAGCAACAACGGCGGCGGTCGCTACAGCGACTCCGGCCAACCGTAAATAGCCAACAGTTGCCGCCTGGGCCGGGGCGCCACCAGCCTCCGGCCCGGGCGGCGCCATGCCGTGCCCGCTACTTGCCGGTCCCGACCCGCACCTGTCGACGGCTCGCTCCGCGAGCCGACCGGTACAGGGGTCCTCCCGGATTCGAGGCAACCGCCTGTCCTGATGGCGGTGGCGGTGGCGGCTACGGCGCCGGGTCGACCGCGACCAAGGATTCCCCCGTCCGCTCGGCCCGCTCCCGCAGGAAGACGCCCAAACGTCTGCTCCACTCCTTGCGGGACCGCCGCGGTGTTGGTCGGCACCGGTCCAGATCGAACAAGCCGGCGGTCACCGCCTCGATAGCGGGTTGCGAGCATCCAGCGGTCCGTCCGCACCACGGCCAGTGGACTCGCGATGAATGTGCCGGGTCGGGCGCGCGTCCGGAGGTGATCAGGTCGCGCAGGCAGGCAGGCCGGCGGCGTCCGCGATCATCTGCTCGGGACGTTCCCGGTCCGGGTGGGCGCGGTCGCTGGGCTGAAACCCGACCGCGTAGTCGAGCGCGAACAGCTCGCGTAGCACCTTTGGCATAGGCGCCGCCGAGCGCGGTCGCCGCTTCGGCGAGCGCCTCGGAGACCAGGGAGCGGCCGGCGGCGTCGATGCCGGTCTCGCAGTGCATCCGTTTGCCCACCCGCAACGCCTGCTGAGCCAGCTCGTGCAGCACGCTGCCGACTTTGCCGTGCTCGCTGGCTTTCGTGTAGGCGGCCCGGAGCTGCGCGAGGATCTGTGCCTCACCGACAACCATCGAATCCATCCCGGCCGCCACCAGGAACAGGTGCTCGACGGCCGAACCGGCGTAGTGCGCGAAGAGGTGCGTCGGCGTAGGAGAACCCGCGGGCCAGCAGCATCCTGTCCGGGGACAGGCCGGTGCCGGGCACCTGGTTGTTCGGCTCGAGCGCGAGCTGCTCGATCTCGGTGTGGTAGTCGGCCGGGTTGCGGTCCAGCACCAGCCTGCCCACCTCGTGCAGCGGGTAGTCGGCGTGCGGCCACACCTTGGACCGGAGTCCGCGGATTCCTGCTGGCAGGTAACGGAGTTGGGTGCCGGCCGGGAAGACGCAATCAGGCCGAGATGCGATGGTGATAGGGGTGCAGCACGAGCAGCCGTCGATCAGCGAATGCGCGAAGGTCCTCCGTCACTCGGTACGACAGACCAGCGTTGAGGAGACAGTCATGGATCGCGACCGGAGGACTGTGCTTGTTCCTTCGGTCCAGGTCGATGGCGGACGCGGACGCGGATATCGGTGTTCGCCGCCGCGGTCGGCCTCATCTGTCTCGTCGGGATCGGCGCCGTAAAGGACAACAGAGTGACTGCCCCGATCACGTCGGCCAGCGCATCTGGCAATCACTGACCAGCCCGCGGCTACGGAAACACACCCGCATCGCCGCAGCTCCGCGGCCGCCGCCACTCCGCAAGGAGGAATATCGACATGACGAGCACTCAACCCGCCGGCGGTGTCCCTGCGCACCGTCTCGACGCCGACGCCGCGGTCACCCGGATCGGTTATGGCGCGATGCAGCTGGCCGGCCCCGGTGTCTGGGGCCGCCCCGACCACCCCGCCAACGCGGTCGCGGTCCTGCGCGAGGCGGTCGCCCTCGGCGTGAACTTTCTCGACACGGCCAACGCCTACGGCCCCCGCACGGTCAACCAGCTCATCGCCGCGGCGCTCCACCCCTACCCCGATGGGCTGATCGTCGGGAACAAGGTGGGCGCCGACCGCGGCCCGGATCGCTCCTGGCTCACCGACAACCGACCCGAGACGCTACGCCACCAGGTGCACGACGCCCTGACCGACCTGCGCGTCGAGGCCAGCGAGCTGACCTACCTCCGCCTGGGCGGTGACGGTCAGGCCGCGCCCAGTGACGTGCCCCTCGAGGACTCCCTCGGTGCCCTGGTCGACCTGCGCGACCAGGGGCTGATCCGGCGGATCGGGCTCTCGGGAGCCACTCCCGGCCAGCTGCGCCGGGCTCGGGCGATGACTCCCATCGCCGCGGTGGAGAACCGGTACAACCTGCTCGACCGCAGCGGCGTCGAGGTCCTCGCCGACTGCGAGGCCCACGGCATCGCCTTCGTGCCCTACTGGCCGCTGGCCTTCGGGCAGTTGGCCGAGCACGAGGAACTCGAGCCCCCGGCCCGCCGTCTTGGGGCCACCCACGCCCAGGTCGCGCTCGCCTGGCTGCTGCGTCGCTCACCAGTACTCGTGGCCATTCCGGGCACGAGCTCAGTCGAGCACCTCCGGTCCAACGTCGCCGCCGGCGCCCTCGCCCAGCGGCTGACCGACGACGAGGTCACGGCGCTGACCGCGCTGACCGACGAGTCCTCGGCCGCGTTCGACCAGCCCGCGCAATCCACCCTCGATGCGCTCAACGACCTCGCCGTGAGAACCGCCTCGGCGTGAGCTGACCAAGCCGTCCGTCGCCCGGCTGCTGGCCGCCCACCGCCGCCGGATCAACACCGCTGCCACCGGATACCGAAAGCGTCCCGAGCACCACCCAGAATCCGTGCTGAAGACCGGTCCGCTGGGCGATGCAGACGGCGACCGCAAGCCCGACGACGCCGCGAATGCTGTTCTGGAACGACACCAAGCCCACGCCGGTCTCGTCGACGATGTCGAGCGTGCTGGAGACCGGCGTCTCGACCTGCGCTCCGTCTTGCTCAGCGTGGGCGTTGACGCCGGGGTCGTCGAGCTGCGTTGCACGGCCGGTGATGGAACCGCCGCTACGCCTCGGGCGACGCTGCGCTGCTCTGGTCGTCGAGCGGGACCTCCATCAGCAGCGTGGTGCCCTTGCCGGCGGGGCTGGTGACCTCGAGCGTGCCGCCGAGGCGCTTCGATTCGATCGCTGAGCCCGAGCAGTCCCGACCCCTGGCCGGCGTCGGCTCCCCCGATCCCGTCGTCGCGGAGGCCAACCGCAAGATCGCGTCGTGGGTGTCGAACTCGACGTTCACGACGGACGCGTGCGCGTGCTTGGCGGCGTTGGCCAACTCCTCGGACACCTCGTAGTACGTCCCGACCTCGATTGGCTCTGGCAGCCGCCGCTCGGCGTGCAGGTCGAGCTCGACCGGTACCACCGAACGGCAGCACAGCGCACGGAGCGCCGGCTCCAGGCCCCCCTCGGACAGGACCGCGGGGTGAATGCCGTGGGAGATCTCCCGCAGCTCGTCGAACACGCTGACCAGCCCCTGGGCAACGCGTGACAACTCGCGCTGGAGCTCGCCGAGCTGCGGGGGCACCGTCGCCTGCGCCGCGCGCAGCTCCAACCCGAGCGAGATGAGCCGCTGCTGGATGCCGTCGTGCAGATCGCGCTCGATCCGCCGCCGCGTTGGGCTCGTCCGGCTGAGTAGGCTGACTGGGTGGGTGCCTCGCGCCGAGACGACCCGGCCGCCGCCCAAGCTGAGACCCAGGCGGGAGAACTGACCCGGCATGATGGGAAGCTCGCGGGAGCGGAGCCCGGACGAGCTGCGGTGGGTCGCCGACGAGCAGGCTGCGCTGCGGCGGGTCGCGACGCTCGTCGCGCGGGGAGCGCCGCCAGCGGCGGTGTTTGCCGCGGTCGCGGAGGAGGTAGGCCGGCTGTTCGCTGCCGGGACCACCGGTGTGGTGCGGTACGAACTCGACCGCGCGGCGACGTTGGTCGGCTCGTGGAGCAGCACCGGCGACGCCCGTCCGGTCGGCCGGGCCACAGTTGGCGGCCAGAACGTGACCACGCTGGTGTTCGAGACCGGCCGACCGGCGCGGATCGACAGCTACCCGGCTGCCGACTCCAGCGCCGTGACGGCCACTGCGCGCGGACTGGGCGGGCAGTCGGCGGTCGGCGTGCCGATCAACGTCGAGGGTCGCCTGTGGGGAATGATGGCCGTGGGATCGCCGCGCGAAGCGGGGCTCCCCGCCGGCACCGAGGAGCGCCTGGCCGATTTCGCCGAGCTCGTCGCGACCGCGATCGCGAATACCGAAGCGCGCGAGGAGTTGCGTGCGATCGCCGACGAGCAAGCCGCGTTGCGGCGGGTGGCGACGCTGGTCGCCCGCGGGGTTGGGCCGGATCTCGTGTTCGCCGCCGTGGCCGAGGAAGTCGGCAAGCTCTTCGGCGCCGACCTCAGCGGGATCACGCGGTTCGAACCGGACGGAGAGGGGACGTTGATCACTGGCCACGGGGTGGCGCGGCTCGAACCGGGAGCGCGCGGCAAGCTGAGTGCCCACCCCGTCCTCGCGTCGGTTCGGGAGACCGGCCGCGCCGTCCGGTTCGACGTGGAAGACCCGACGTCGACAGGTCTGCCGGAGACCGTCCTGGCGGAGGGAGTGCGCTCCGCGGTCGACGCTCCGATCGTGGTCGAGGGTCGGGTCTGGGGCGCAATCGGCGTCGGGTCGCGGCGCGGACGGCTTCCGGCAGAGACCGAGCAGCGGCTGGCCGACTTCACGGAGCTGGTCGCGACCGCGATCGCGAGCGCCGAGGCGCGGACCGAGCTCACTGCGTCGCGGGCCCGAATCGTCGCCACCGCCGACGAGACCCGCCGGCGGATCGAGCGCGACCTGCACGACGGTGCCCAGCAGCGGCTGGTCTCACTGGCGCTGCAGCTGCGGGCGGCGCAGGCGACGGTGCCGGCCGAGCTCGGCGCGGAGTTCGACCAGGTCGCCGCCGGGCTGACCGGTGCGCTGGACGAGCTGCGCGAAATCGCCCGCGGCATCCACCCCGCGGTCCTGGCCGAGGGCGGTCTGCGCCCGGCCCTGAGCACGCTCGCCCGGCGCTCGCCGATCCCCGTCGACCTCCAGGTACATGCGGAGGAGAGGCTTTCCGAGCGGGTCGAGGTCAGCGCGTACTACGTCGTCTGCGAGGCGCTGACCAACGCGGCCAAGCATGCGCACGCCTCGGCCGTCACGGTCGGTGTCGAGGTTGTCAGCCAGGTCCTGCGGGTCACGGTTCGCGACGACGGCGTCGGCGGTGCCGACGTCACCGCCGGCACCGGGCTGGTCGGCCTGAAGGATCGGGTGGAGGCGCTCGGCGGCCGGATCTTCCTCGACAGCCCGCGCGGAGCCGGGACCACCCTGCGAGCCGAGCTCCCGCTCGCCGCGGCCGACGGCGTCTCCTCCAGCTAACCGGGGCCTCTCGCCGGCTGGGAGAGCTGGTGCGGCTCCGCGGGTCAGCGACGGCCCGGCGGGTCGGGAGGGGACGGTCGCTGCCAGGCGTCGGCGGGCGTCCCGACCGCCAGCCGGCCCACCGTCGCCGCGGTGCCGGCCAGCAGCACCGTGGCCAGTCCCAGCGCGGCGCTGACGCTCACCTGTCGGATCAGCAACCCGCCGAGCAGGGCACCGGTGAGCATGCACAGCACGCTGCCCACTCGTCGGCTGGTCGCGCTCAGGCGCGGGGAGTCTGCGGCCAGACCGGTGAGGGTCATTGTCAGCACGTTGGTGCTGAGGTCCGGGACGCCGAGGCGGCGGGCGGTGGCGCTCTGCACCCCCATGCCGAACGCCAGCAGCGCGATCAACCCGTAGCGGGCCGGCGCCTCCGACCATCCCGCGACGGCGGCCAGGGCCAGCGCGGCCGCGGCCGCCACCGTGCCGACCGCGGCGCCGACGCTCAGGTGCCGGCCCGGGTGGCCCCCCTGCCGGGCGGCCAGCCGGCCGCCAACGACGGCGCCGACCAGAAAGCTGCCCAGCGAGGCCAGTGACGTGGGCGCCGAGAGCCCTCCGGCACCGGCCAGGGCGAAGCCGAGGAGCACCACGTTGCCGGTCATGTTTGCCACGAACACGCGCCCCAGCACCAGGTAGCTGACCGCATCCACCACCCCGGTGGCAACGGTCAGGGCCAGCAGCGACAGCGGCAACACACGCTGGCGGCTGCTCGCCGGCCGGCCAGCAGCCCCCGCCGGATGACCGGCCTTCACGCTCGACTTCGCAACCATCACCTCACCGACCTTCCATCGCCCGCCCGACGGCCGGCGCACTCGTCATCCCGTGCGGCGAAGGCTCACCCCGACAGCGACCGTGGCAGCGGCCGGCGGCAGCCACCAGGCGGCCACGCCGGCGGTGTGGAGTAGCCACGTCGCCACAAGGGCAGCCGCGACCGTCGCGGCCACGGTCCAGTCGTCGCCGATGACGAAGCCGTACCAGAACCGGCCGAAGCCGGTGAGCCAGCGCAGGATCACGGTCACCGTGCCACCTCCTGGGGAGTGGGCCGATGCGCCTCGCGGCGCAGCAGCGTGACGTAGCCGGCGGCCGCCAGCACGTACCAGCCGACCAGCCCGAGGATCGCGGCGTCCTCTCCGGGCCAGCCGATCCCGAGACCCTGCACGGCCCAGAACGTTCCGAAGGTGGACAGCAGCGTCCCGACCACGAGCTGCAGGGCGCTGCGCGGAATGCGCTGCACCAGGCCGCGGGCCAGCAGGCCGGCCACGGCGAGGACCACGAACGCGGCCGCCGCGCCGAGCGTGGCGCTTGCGAGGGCCTGACCGGCGAGCCCGACGCTGACCACGATGAACGCGACCTCCAGGCCCTCGAGCAGCACGCCCTTGAACGACAGCACGAACGCGGTCCAGTCCACACCGGACGCGGGGACGCCCTCAGCGGGCGCGCTGCGTTCGCCCATGCCGCGCAGGCCGTTGACGCTCACCCGGCGGATTCCCTTGCGCAGCCACTGCAGTCCGAAGACCAGCAGCAGCGACCCGATCACCACCCGCAGCACGCCGATCGGGACAGCCTGAAGCGCCGTCCCGAACGCCAGCACCAGCACCGCGAGGACCCCGAGGCCGGCACCGGCACCGAGCCAGGTCGACCGCCACCCGCGGATGCTGCCGACACCGACCACGATGATCACCATTTCGATGACCTCGACAGCCGCGGCGAGGAACGTGACGACGAAGACCGAGGAGTGGCTCACAGCAACCTTCCTATCCCGGGTTCTGCCCGCTGACGCGGCCTGTGGCTGCGGCGCTCAGCCTGGGAGCTGGCCGACCGTGACCCGGACCGTGTGGCTTGCTCCGCCCGCTCCGGTCACGCTCACGGTGACGCTCTGGCCCGGGCGCAGCCCTGCGACCACGTCGGCGAGCGTGCCGGGGTCGGGGGTTGCCGTGCCGTTGACCGCGGTGATCAGCTCACCGGCCTTGATGCCGGCGCGAGCCGCGGGTCCACCGGGCTGCACCTGGGTGACCAGCACCCCGGCACCGGTGGTCGCACCGACCTGGACGCCCAGGTAGCCACGGTGGGAGTCGGTGACCTTGCCCTGCTGGACGATCTGCGTGGCGATGTTGCGGACGATGTTGCTGGGAATCGCAAAGCCGATGCCGGCGGCCTGACCTCCGCCGAGCTGGGGATCGGTAGCCGCGAGCGTCGGGATACCGATCACCTGACCGTCCAGGTTGACCAGTGCACCCCCGGAGTTGCCCGGGTTGATCGCGGCGCTGGTCTGGATCGCGTTGGGCAGCACGACCCCGTTGTCCTCGTTGACGGTGCGACCCAGCGCGCTGACGATCCCCTCGGTGACGCTGCTCTGCAGCCCCAGCGGGTTGCCGATGGCCATCGCCAGGTCGCCCACGGCCAGGCTCTTGGAGTCGGCGAAGGTGGCAGGCTGCAGCCCGGTGGCGTTGATGTGCAGCACCGCCAGGTCGTCGGGTGCGAAGCTGCCGACCAGCCGGCCCGGATACTGCTTTCCGTCGGCCAGGCTGACCTGGAAGCTGCTGGCGCCGGCTACCACGTGATTGTTGGTGACGATGTCGCCGGTGCTGGTGAAGACGATGCCCGAGCCGAGGCCCTGACTGGTCTGGATCAGCACCACCGCCGGGCCCACCTGCTTGACCACCTGGACGAACTGCTGCTGCAGTGCCGCAGCCGACGCCGGCACGTTCGCCGCCGATGTGGATGCCGGGCTCGCGACCGGCGTCCTGCTGCAACCGGCCAGCAGCAAGCCGGCCGCCGCGGCAGCGGCCAGCCCGAGCAGCGGTCGCCGGGGTAGGCTGCGACCACCGGGCTCCGACTGGCGTGCTGTATGTTGCTGGATCATCCCGGTCCTCTTCCTCGGTGTCGGTGCCGCACTGGTCAACGTGCTGTCAAGGGTGGCGACTGTCTGCTCCGCTGTCGTCGCCGCTAGCGGCCGTCCTCGGTACCGGCTAGCCGGAATGCCAGGCCGCCAGCCCGGCTCCCGACTCCCACCGGCAGGCGACGACGAGCGCGAACAGCAAGATCACCTACAACGAGGTCGCCACCTGTTCCGCTGGGCGCGCGAATAGTCCGGGTTAGTCTGAGTGGGACCCGGTCGTTTGACCGGCACCGGTCGTTGACCGGTAGGAGACCTAGGAGTAAGATAAAACATTCAGCCCTCTCAGAATCGAGCCGCAATGCAGAGCCGGATCAACTCTGAAGCTCGGCTACCAAGGATTTCGCGCTGCTGGCGGCTTTCTGAATCCGCAGGAGCGGCGGGGTGGATGCGGCAAGGATATACAGGCTCTGCTCGTTGCACCCGTCTGGCGGACGGAGGTGAGGCATGAAGGGCCGCGACAATTCTCTGCAGATTGCGCCGAACGCGCTCGACGGCGGGAATCGCCACGTTTGCGCGTTCTTCAACGGCATGGATGAGCATTACCGCGTCTTGCGGTCGTTCCTGAAGGACGGCTTCGACGAGGGGGACAAGGCGTTCCATCTCGTCGATCCCGAGCGGCGCGAAGACCACCTCAGGCGGCTCGCGGACGCCGGCATCAAGGTGGAAGAGGCGATCGCCTCGGGCCAGCTCGAGGTGCGCCCGTGGGAGGACGGGCCGCTCCACGGGGCGCGGTTCGACCAGGACAGGTGGCTTGCGGGGTTCGAGGAGGCGCTCGGCTCCGGGCGCGCTTCCGGGTACGCCAAGACGAGATTCCTGTCTCAGATGGAATGGGCGCTCGTCGACCTGCCGGGCATCGGCGACATGATCGAGTTCGAGGCGCGGGTCAACTACGTCGTCCCCAAGTACGACGACCCGGTGATCTGCGCCTACGATCTGTCGAAGTTCGGCGCGGGCACGGTGATGTACGCATTGCGGACGCATCCACTGGTGATCATCGGCGGGTTGCTGCAGGAGAATCCGTTCTACGTGGAGCCCGACCAGCTTCTTCTCGAGCTGCGGGAGCAGCAGTCGCGCGTCGGCGCCAGCCTGGCGGACTAGCTAGGTGCACGTCGAGACCGACGCCGACGTCCCCCGCCTGCGAGCAGTGCTCAGGGACCTCGTCGCGCTGTCGGCGATCCCGGCCTTGTGGGTCGGAAGCGAGCCGCCCGCCGTAGCGGCCGGGCTCGCCGACGCGCTGGTCGGCTTGTTGCAGCTCGACTTTGCCTTCGTGCGCCTGAGCGACCCCGGTGGCGCGGGAGCAGTCGAAGTGACCCGGGGAAGCGCGTGGACGAGCTTTCCGGAATGGCTTGAAGGTCACCTCGCCACGAGCGCTCCGTTCCCGCGCAAGGAGGTCGTGCCAGACGTCGGCGACGACTCGGCGCAGCGACGCGGCTTCGCCGTCCCGGTCGGCGTCAACGGCGATGGAGGTGTTGTTGCCGCCGCCTCCGTACGCAGCGACTTTCCCACACCGATGGACGAGCTGTTGCTATCCCTCGCAGCGAATCACGCCGCCGCCGCATTCCAGAGCGCACGCCTCATCCACGAACGGAAGCAGGCAGAAGAAGAGCTCCGCAAGGCTCGCAACGAGCTCGAGGCGAAGGTGGCCGAGCGGACCACCGAGCTGCATGTGGCCAATGACGAGTTGAGCGCGCTGCGCCGCATTGCGACCCTCGTCGCAGAGGGCGTGCAGCCGCAGGACCTCTTCGCCGTCGTGGCCGAGGAGGTCGCCCGCGTCGTCAACGTCCCGCTGGTGAGCGTCCTGCGCTACGAGCTCGACGGCACCGCAACCGGGTGCGCCAGCTTCTCGACCGAAGGGCCGGTGTTCGCGGCCGGCACGCGGTGGTCACTCGAAGGGACGAACGTCCTTCGGCTCGTGCGGGAGAGCTGCGAGCCGGCCCGCGTCGACGACTACTCGCAGCCGGAAGGCGAGATCGCGGACGCCGTCCGTCGCAGGGGCGTTCGTTCCACGGTCGGAGTTCCGGTTGTCGTGGCGGGACGCCTCTGGGGGGCGATGACCGTTGCCACCACCGAGCATGACCCGCTGCCGCAAGACACCGAGGCGCGGCTGGCGGACTTCACCGAGCTGCTCGCGACCGCGATTGAGAATGCCGAGTCGCGGGCGGCTCTTGAACGTGTCGCCAAGGAGCAGGCGACGCTGCGGCGGATGGCGATGCTGGTCGCGCAGGGCGTACCGCCTGCCGAGATCTTCTCGGCCGTCTGCGACGAGGTCGGTCGCCTGTTGGGCTCAGATACCGCAGCGGTCGCCAGATTCGAGCACAACCCGCCGGCGATCGTGGTCGTCGGCGTGGGGCGGAGCATTCCAGGCATCCCGATGGGAACACGGTGGGAGCTCGACGATGCACTGGCCTCGACCCAGGTGTATCGCACCGCACGCTCCGCCCGTATCGACGCGAGAAACTGGCCGTCAGCCAGCGGACCGGTTCACGAAACGGGACATCGCCTGGGGCTGGCCTCGACGGTTGCGAGCCCGATCATCGTGGAGGGCCGTCTTTGGGGCACGATGAGTCTGTCGGCGAAAGGGCCGCTGCCGCTCGGCACCGAGGAGCGCCTGGAGAAGTTCGCCGAGCTCGTCGCGACCGCGATCGCGAACGCGGAGAGCAGGTCGGAGCTCGCCGCCTCGCGCAGACGGATCGTCGCCGCGTCGGATCAGGCTCGCCGCCGGATCGAGCGAGACCTGCACGACGGCACGCAGCAGCGGCTGGTCTCGCTCGGGCTGGCGGTACGCGCCGCGGAGGCCAACTTCCCTCCCGACAGGGGCGACCTTCGAGCCGAGTTGTCCCGCATCGCCACCGGACTTGCCGATGCGGTCGAAGACCTGCAGGAGATCTCGCGCGGGATCCACCCCGCGATCCTCTCCCAGGGCGGTCTCGGCCCGGCGTTGCGAACCCTCGCGCGCCGCTCGGCGATCCCGGTCGAGCTCGACGTTTCGGTGGACACGCGGCTGCCTGAGCCGATCGAGGTCGCCGCGTACTACGTTGCGTCGGAGGCGCTGGCCAACGCGACGAAGCATGCGCAGGCCTCACGCATCGAGGTTTCGCTCGCCACGAGCTACGACAGCCTGCTGCTGTCGATTCGCGACGACGGCGTCGGCCGGGCCGATCCGGCGCGCGGTTCCGGCCTGGTCGGTCTTGCCGACCGCGTCGAGGCTCTGGGCGGCTCGATCCAAGTCCGCAGCGGTGCCGGCGGCGGGACGCACATCACAGCGGAGCTTCCACTCGAGCTCGCGTTGGCCAAGGATGCCGATTGACGTTCCGCCTGACCGTTCCCCTCTGCTGACGTCCACGCACCCACCCGACCGGCGTCCCTCATGATCCAGACGACCGGTCCCGGCTCACCGGCATCAGGCTTCACACCAGCCACCTGCGCGTCGGGTTACCGCTAGCCGGTAGCGGGTTCGGGCGCTGGCGTGACGACACCTCGCGTCTGTGGCGGGACGGTGGCTCTGAACGCGCGCGGGGTGTCGGCCCGGGATGCGGCCGCACCGAGCAGCGAAGGGAGCCCAGAGGTGCTTGTCAGTACTGATACGTCATCCGGAATGATCCGGAGCCTGATCCCCGCCAGACTGGATCGGCTGACCTGGACGCCGTTTCACACTCGGCTGATTCTCGCTCTCGGCGTGGCCTGGATACTCGACGGCCTGGAGATCACCATTGCCAGTTCGGTCGCGGGCGTGCTCGGTCAGGCCGACACGCTGCATATGTCCACGACAGCGGTCGGCGCCATCGCCACCGTCTATCTGGTCGGTGAGGTCGTCGGCGCCCTGGTTTTCGGGAGGCTGTCCGACCGGCTCGGACGGCGCAACCTGTTCATGGTGACACTGGCGGTGTACTGGCGGTGTACCTCGTCGGCAGCGGCCTCACCGCGCTGACCCTGGGTCATGGAACCGGCTGGGTCGTCTACCTCTTCGCTACCCGCTTCATCGCGGGCACCGGTATCGGCGGCGAGTATGCCGCGATCAATTCGGCGATCGACGAGATGATCCCGGCACGCTACCGGGGACGGGTCGACATCGGCGTCAACGGGACCTACTGGGCCGGCGCGATCCTCGGCACCCTGGGCGCGCTGTTGTTCCTGCACGTGCTGTCCCCGGCGCTGGGCTGGCGCCTCGGTTTCCTGCTCGGACCCGCCCTGGCCGTCGTCATCCTGGTCGTGCGGCGCAACCTGCCGGAGAGCCCGCGCTGGCTGCTCATGCACGGCCGGGTGGCGGACGCGGAACACACCATGACCGCAATCGAGGCGCAGGTGCGTTCCTCCGGCCGATCCCTGCAGTCGGTGGCGGAGCGCGAGGCAATCGAGATCAGGCCGGCGCCCGCCGACTACCGCACCCTCTTCCGGGTGCTCGTCAACCAATGGCGGCGGTCGGTGCTCGGGGCAACCTTGATGATCACCCAGTCGTTCCTGTACAACGCGATCTTTTTCACCTACGCGCTGGTGCTGACCCATTTCTACGGCGTCAATGCGGCCAATGCGCCGATCTACCTGATCGGGTTCGCCGCCGGAAACCTGCTCGGCCCCTCACCATCGGCCGGCTGTTCGACACCGTGGGCCGCAAGCAGATGATCAGCGGGACCTACATCCTGTCCGGCGTCCTGCTCGCGGTGACCGCGTACCTGTTCGACCAGGGCGTCCTGACCGCGATCACCCAGACCCTCGCCTGGTGCGTCATCTTCTTCCTCGCCTCCGCCGGCGCCAGCGCCGCCTACCTCACGGTCAGCGAGATCTTCCCGCTGGAGGTGCGCGCGCAGGCGATCTCGGTGTTCTTCGCCATTGCCCAGTGCTTCGGCGCCGTCGGCCCGGTGTTGTACGGCCACCTCATCGGCGGCGCAGTCATGGTCATCGGCGGCATCACCGAGATCATCCTCGGCGTGCCCGCCGAACGGAAGCCACTGGAGGCCGTGGCCCGGCCGCTGTCCATGGTCCCGAGCACGGCTGTTCCGCGGGCGGCGGGCGCGACGACGGCCTTCTCCCCACGAGACCCTGGCTGAGTCGACTGATCAATCAGGAATCAATCGTCTAGCGATCCGCCGCGAAGACCTACCAGCGCCCCAGACGAGCTTCCGGGCAATGAGGGACAGGAGGGTTCGGAGCAGTCACAGTCCCATCACAGGCCGCCTACATGGACCGCACATGAACGGCCGGCACTCTCTGCGTAGCTGCCTAAAGTAAGAGGAGCGCCATCATGCACGAGTACGACCGACAAGCCCGCACGAGACCCTTCCCGCTGGCCGCGTTTCGGGCGCGACGTCAGGGCCGCCGGTTGCCGGAAGTTCAGGCGACGTCGGCGCTGCGCCGCTTCCCCCGCCGGCGTCTTCGCCAGACTCGTCGGCCTCGGTAACCATGGCCGAGCAGGCACGCCGGCCAAGGGTACGGCGTTTGCTGTCGAACAGAAGAAGTGGATGGATCGTGGCCGCTGCGCTGATGTGTGCGGTGATCGGACTTTCCCTCGTACTCGCCGCGTCTCCCTCGGCACCATCCGGGAACCTCGTGCCCGGCAGCGGCGTCGCCGGCGGTCTCGGAGCCGGCGGCGGGGGATCCAACGCCCGGTCGGGACCAGCCTCAGGGGGAGCATCCGGCACGGTCGACAGCGTGTCGACGTCGAGCTTCACAATGTCGACATCAGCGGGTCAGAAGGTGGCCGTCGACGAGGCGTCCGCTACGACATACCAGAAGGGGACGAGCTCGACCTCGGCGAGTGCCATTACAACAGGCGAAAGCGTCCTGGTACTCGGGACGACCAGCGGAACGACCATCACGGCCACGCAGGTCATCGTGCAACCGACTGACGGCGGCGGATCTGCGGCTTCCTTGGCGGCAGGGGTGATCCCCTTCCAGCGCGGTGCACCGACCACGTCAAAGCAGGTCGGTCAGATCCCGCCGAACTACAGTGAGGGGTCGGGGACGATCGTCAGCGGAACGGCAGCGAACAAGGCGACGGAAGCTGCGCTGGCCGCCTACCCCGGGGGCGTCGTCGACCGTGTTGTGAAGCTGAGCAACGGCGAGTACGAGGCCCACTACATCGGC
>WNGA01000344.1_pt1 | contig 67963 bp, 62 predicted proteins | sample 5400061 | NCBI WGS metagenome assembly WNGA01 (sample SAMN13153366, study PRJNA577476) | soil metagenome | isolation source: 100 cm soil or saprolite under grassland replicate 2 | place: USA:California | collected 2016-06-15
GGGCGGTCCACGACCCGGCGCCGAGCGCCGCCTCGGCCGGGACGCCGGCGCGGGCGAGCCAGCGGATCTCGTCGGCGACCCGGCCGTGTGGCGAGTGCTCGCCGCCGAGGCTGTCGGTCCCGGCGAGCACCGTCACCCCCAGCGGATCGCCCGGGCGCTCCGCACCGGGGTGGGTGTGCACGTCGACCAGGCCGGGCACGAGCCAGCCGCGGTCGACCACCGTCGCCGCTCCGGCCACGGGCTCCAGCGTGATCAGGCCGCCGGCGACGTAGAGGTCACGCTCCTCGCCGCCCGGCAGGACGACGCCGCGTAGGTGCAGGGCCATGGAGCCACCGTACCAAGGCCGCCCGGGCCGCCGGCGTCGTCAGGAGGTCCGCTCCGAGGCGTCGTCCGCCCAGTCCGCCGCCGCGACGCTGTTGCGGCCGAAGGGCCGGCCGAGCCGCGCGACCTCGCGCTCCAGCTCGGGCACGAGCATGCGGGCGCGGCGACGCAGGACGGCCTCGGCGGCCGGGCCGGTGAACAGGGTCCGCATGGCCTGCACGCCGGCGACCGCGCGCGGCACGTAGACCCGCCGGCGGCGGCGCTCGATGCCGTCCACGAACGCCGCGGCGCAGGCCGACGGCGCCATGGAACCGCGCAGCGGCCAGGGCATCTCGCGCAGCGAGCGGCGCAGCGTGGACAGGTCGTCGCGCATGTCGCGGACCAGGTCGGTGTCGACCCAGCTCGGGTGGGCGGTGCCGACCGCCACGCCCTTGTGGGCGAGCTCGAGGCGCAGGGCGTTGCCGAACTGCTCCACCCCCGCCTTGGCGGCGCAGTAGCAGGCCATCCCCGGCAGCGCGGTGAACGCGGCCGCCGACGACACCAGCAGGTAGTACCCGCGGGCCCGGGTGGCGTGCGGGAGGGTCGCGCTGACGGTGCGGACCACCCCGACGAGGTTGACCTCGATGGTGCGGGCGAGGGCCGCGACCGGGTTGGCCGCGACGGTGCCGTTGCTGGCGATGCCGGCGTTGGCGACCACCACATCGATGCCGCCGAGCGTCTCGGCCACGGCCGCCACGGCCCGGTCCAGGCCGGCCTGGTCGGTGACGTCGCACTCGTGCCAGGCGTGCCGCGGGCCGAGCGACGCGGCCAGCTCGGCGAGGCGCTCCGGCTCGCGCCCGACGAGGGCGACGCGGGCGCCGCGGGCGGCGGCCGCCCGGGCCGTCTCGGCGCCGATCCCGCGGGCGGCGCCGGTCACCAGCACCACCTTGCCGGTCAGGGGCCACCTCATCCGACGGCGTCCTCTCCGGCGGTGCCCGGGACCGGCCGGGCGGCGGCCATCATGGCCCCGACCTCGCCGGCGACCTCGACCATGGCGGCGCGGGCCGACGGTGACAGGTCGATCATGTTGACGAAGCCGTGGATCAGGCTGGCGTGGCGGCGCAGCGTGACCTCGGTGCCGGCGGCGGCCAGGGCCGCCGCGTACGCCTCGCCCTCGTCGCGCAGCGGGTCGAACCCGGCCGTGACCACCAGGGCCGGCGCCAGCCCGGCCAGGTCGCCGAGGAGCGGCGAGAGCCGCGGGTCGCCCCGCTCCTCGGGTGAGGAGTAGTTGGCGTTGAACCAGTCGATCTCCGTCCTGGTGAGGAAGAAGCCGTCGGCGAACAGCTCCAGCGAGCGGTAGGGCGTGGTGCGGTCGACCGCCGGGTAGATGAGCACCTGCAGCGCCAGGGCCGGACCGCCCTCGCGCGCGGCACGCTGGGCGGCGACGGCCGACAGGTTGCCGCCGGCGCTGTCGCCCCCGATCGCGAGCCGGGCGGGGTCGGCGCCGAGACGGCCGGCGTTCTCGGCCGCCCAGCACAGCGCCGCCCAGGCGTCGGCGACCGCGGCGGGGAAGGGGTGCTCCGGCGCCAGCCGGTAGTCCACCGACAGCACCTGCACGCTGGCCTCGCGGCAGAGCAGCCGGCAGACCTGGTCGTGGGTGTCCAGGTTGCAGAAGACGAACCCGCCTCCGTGCAGGAACAGCAGCAGCGGGTGCGGACCGGCCGACCCGCCGGGCAGGTAGTGGCGGGCGGGCAGCGGCCCGGCCGGGCCGTCGACCTTCAGGTCGCTGACGGACCCGACCGGCAGCGGGCGGCCGGTCGCGGCGGCCGACTCCCGGCGGATGCGGCGGCGGGCGGCGGGCGGGGAGAGCGTCTCGATCGGCCGCAGGCGGCGCCGCCGCCGCAGTGCCAGCAGGAGCTGCAGCCCAGGGTCGAGGGTGAGACCGTCGAGCGTGACCGGCTCCGAGCCGGCGAGCCTGAGCTGCCAGGACGGCGGCAGGGCGCCCAGCCGGCGGGCGGCCCGGAACTGCAGCCGGTCGCCGACGCGCCGCCGCGCGGGACCGCTCACGCCGATTCCCTCGGCCGCCGGGGCGCCGCGCTCTGCCGGGAGGCGTGGCGTGGTCAGGTGGTGGTCCGGGTCGAAGCGGCGCAGGCGGCGCCGGTACCCCGTGCTGAAGCCGGGCCAGATGGCGGAGACGCGCCCGGTCCGGTCCATGTACCAGCTCGCGCAGCCGGTCGCCCACACGGTCGGGCGCATGTGCGCGTCCACCTCGTCCAGGAACGCCTGCTGCGCCCCCGGCCGGGGCTCCACGGTGGCCGCACCGGCGGCGCGCAGGTGGTCGAGCGCCCGCAGCAGGTACTCGACCTGCGCCTCGATCATCAGGACGACCGAGGTGCTGCCGAGGCCGGTGTTCGGGCCGAGCAGCAGGAACAGGTTGGGGAACCCGGCCACGGCGACGCCGAGGTACGCCTTGGGGCTGCCCGCCCAGGTCTCGCTCAGGGTGCGCCCGTCGCGCCCGGTGATGCGGCTCGCGACCGGCATGTCGGTGACGCGGAACCCGGTGCCGAAGATGATCGTGTCGGCCGGGTGGGCGACGCCGTCGTCGGTGACGATGCCGTCCGCGCGCACCTCGCGGATCCCGGCGCTGACCAGCTCGACGTTCTTCCTGGTCAGCGCGGGCAGGTAGTCGTTGGAGAGCAGCACGCGCTTGCAGCCGAGGGTGTAGTCGGGGGTGAGCCGCGCCCGCAGCTCCGGGTCGGGGACCGAGCCGCGCAGGTGGCGCAGTGCCAGCCGCTGGGGCAGCCGCATCATGCGCGGGTGCAGGAAGCCGGTGGTGAACCACTCGCGCGCCCAGTAGATCGACCAGCGGGCCACCCGCTGGGCGGCCGGGACCGCGTGGTACAGCCGCCGCTCGGCCTTGGTCAGGGCGCGGTCGCGGCGTGGCAGCACCCACGGGGCGGTGCGCTGGAAGACGCGCAGCCGGCCGACCTTCGGCTGGATCTCGGGGACGAACTGGATCGCCGAGGCGCCGGTGCCGACCACGGCGACCTGGCGGCCGCCGAGGTCGTGGTCGTGGTCCCAGCGGGCCGAGTGGAACACCTTGCCGGCGAAGCCGTCCAGCCCCGGCAGGGCCGGGATCGCCGGCTCGCTCAGCGGGCCGGCGGCAGCGACCAGGACGTCGGCGGTCCAGGTGCCCCCGGACGTCTCGACGCGCCAGCGCTGCCCCGCCTCTTCCCAGCTCGCCTGGCGTACCTCGTGGCCGAAGCGCAGGCGCGGCAGGATCCCGAAGCGGCGCGCGCAGTCGCGCAGGTACTCCCAGATCTCCGCCTGGCCGGAGAACGAGCGGCTCCAGCCCGGGTTGGGCGCGAACGAGAACGAGTACAGGTGCGAAGGGACGTCGCAGGTGCAGCCGGGGTAGGAGTTGTCCCTCCAGGTGCCGCCGAGGTCGTCGGCCCGCTCGAACACCAGGAAGTCGTCGATTCCCCGTTGCTGGAGCCTGATCGCGGCGCCGAGCCCGCCGAAGCCGCTGCCGACGATGGCGACGCGCAGGTGGGTCGGGTCGTTCCTCACCGCCACCTCCTGGTACCAGGCAGTACCACGTCGTGGCGGTGATGGTACCATCCGGTACCAGAATGGGGAACCTGCTGAGGACCGCGCGCGCCGGCTCGAGGGCCGGCGACCACCGCATGCGCCTGATGGAGGGCATGGCGGCCGCGGTCAGCGAGAAGGGCTACGCCGCCACCACCATCGCCGACATCGTACGGCACTCCCGCGTCTCCAAGCGGACCTTCTACGAGCACTTCGCCGACCGGGAGGCGTGCCTGCTCGCCTGCTACGCCGATGGCAGCGAACTGGCCCTGCGCGCGGTCGCCGAGGCCGCCCGGGCGGGCGACTCGTGGCCGCTGCAGGTGCGGGCGGCCACGCGCGCCTATCTGGCCGCCCTGCAGGCCCGTCCCGCGCTCACCCGGACCCTGCTGGTCGAGGTCCTCGGCGCCGGTCCCCGGGCGCTGCAGCTGCGCCGCGCGGTACTGCGGCGCTTCGCGAAGCTGCTCTGCGACCTGGTCGAGGCGGGTCGGCGCGACCACCCGGAGGTCCGCGAGCTGACCCCCGCCATGTCGATCGCGCTGGTCGGCGGCATCAACGAGCTGGTGCTCTCCACCGTCGAGCAGGGCGGCACCGAGCGCCTCGACGAGCTCGAGGAGACCATCGCCGGCCTGGTCCACTCGGTGCTCCAGCCCACGGTAGCCGATTCACCGGGGGGCTAACGCTCGGCTCTGCGTAGCCGCCGGTTGCTTGGGTTCCGGCCTCGCTCTTGAGCCCCCCGGACCCCCCGTTCACCGGGGGGCTGACGCTCGGCCCTCAGCCGGCCGCGGTCCTGGTCAGGAACGAGCGGACCAGCTCGTGGGTCTCGCCGGGCAGCTCGAACTGGGGGACGTGGCCGCAGTCCTCCAGCACCACCGACTGGCAGTTCGGCAGCGCCTGCACGACGTGGCGCGCGAACCCGTGCGGGACCAGCCGGTCGTGGTCGCCCCAGACGAACAGCGCCGGGGGCCGCAGGCCCGGCAGCCGCTCCCAGAACCCGCGCGCGCCGAACGCCTCCTCGAGGTAGATCTGGCGCATGGCCGCGAAGAACGCGATGCGGCCGCGAGGCTCGCTCATCACCCGGAGGAACTCGTCGGCGGCGGCCTCGTACCAGCTCGGCAGCAGGCGGTCGGGGGCGGCGAACAGCTTGCGCAGCCCCGCGACCGCCGCGTTGTGCCCCACCGGCAGGGGCACCACCCCGAGCTCCGGGCGCAGCAGGCGGACGATCGGCACGAACTGGCGCAGCTTGCGGAACGCCGGCGAGGGGGTGAGCAGCACCAGCCCGCGGACCCGGTCGGGCATCCGCAGCCCGCCCTCGATCGCGATCCGCCCACCGAGGGAGTTGCCCAGCAGGAAGAACCCGTCGAGCCCCAGCGCGTCGCAGAACCCTTCGAGCCAGCCCCCGAACCACTCGGCGCTGTAGGGGGCGATCGGCTTGTCGGCGACGCCGAACCCGGGCAGGTCGGGCGCGAGGACGCGGTGGTCGGTCGCCAGCTCCCAGACGGTCGGGAGCATGGAGGCATTGGTCGCGCCGAGCCCGTGCAGCGCGACCACCACGGGCCCGTCTGGCGGGCCCGCGTCGAGGTACGGCGTGCGGATGCCGCCGACCGCCACCGTCGCCGGGCGCGGGAAGCGCGCGGGCCGCTCCCCCGTCGACAGCGCCCCTTCGAGCAGCAGCGCCAGCCCGAGGCTGCCGCGCACGATCAGCCGGCCCTTCATGAACGCGCCGACGCCGCTCTCCCGCCCGGACAGCATCGCGACCAGGGTCTCCGCGTCGGCGTGGATGGTCGCCCGGACGCGCTTGCCGACGCCGTCGGTGCGCAGCACGCGCCCGTCCCGCTCGACGTGCAGCGTCCAGGACCCGGCGGGGCCGGCGTCGATCGCGATGGCCACCGGCGCCTGGTGGGTGATCGGCCCGGACACGCGGCCGGGCGTGGCGGCCAGGACCGCCTCGAGGCCGGCGCGGTCCGGCTCGCCGGGCCGGACGCCGCGGACGGCGTCGGGGCCGCTCGGAACGGGCTCGGATGTCACGGCCTCGCCTCCCGGCAGCAGGCAGCACGACCGTTGTTACCGAAGAGTAACAGTTGCAAGCACGGATGTCCCGCGCCGTCACCCGATCTCGTCGACGTGGGCGACGTTCGCCCGGTCGGCCTGCTCGCCGCTGGGGGCGGTGGCCAGCCAGGCGTCCAGGATCTCGCCGAGCTGCGCCCGCGAGGTCAGCCGCAGGCTGAGCGCGAGCACGTTGGCGTCGTTCCACTTCCGCGCGCCCTCGGCGGAGTAGGCGTCGACGCACAGCGCGGCGCGCACCCCGGGAACCTTGTTCGCCGCGATCGAGGCGCCGGTGCCCGTCCAGCAGCAGACGACCGCCTGGTCGGCCCGGCCGGCGGCGACGTCCCGCGCGGCAGCCTCGCTGGCCCACGCCCAGTCGTCCCGCTCGCCGGGCGCCAGCACCCCGTGGGTCGTCACCTCGTACCCACGACGGCGCAGCTCCTCCACCACGTCGGCGGCGACACCGGTGTCCTCGTCGGCAGCGACCGAGATCCTCATCCAGCCCCTCGCTCAGAAACGCTCACGCCCGGCCCGCGCACGCCGTGGCTCGACCCCCACGCTACCCCACGCAGGGGCCGAGCGGCCGGGTCCTCACGGGGTCAGAGCCGCGTGAGGTCGAGCAGCCGGTAGACGGGAGGCCGGTGCGGTCGCGTGGACTGGCAGGTGAGCAGGCGCTCGGGGTCGGGGTGCGCGACCCGGAGGCGCACCAGCCAGCGGTCGCCGGTGCGGGTGGCGAAGCGGACGGCGGCCACGCCGTCGGGACCGGTCTGGCGCGACTCGGCCGCCACGGCGTCGAGGCCGGTGAGGTCCCGCTCGCGGCGGAGGAAGTGCTCGGCGGCCTGCACGACCGGCGGGTAGCAGCAACGCCCGCGGTAGTGGTCGAGGTCGAGGCGGCCGCGCTCGTGCAGCGCCACCACCCCTGGCGCCGCCGCCGGGGAGAGCCGGCCGTAGTAGACGCCCTCGGGCAGGCAGACCAGGTTGCCGGCGAAGCGGTCGCCGCCGATGTGCGAGCACTCCCAGGCGCGCTCGCCGACCGCGCCGCCCAGCGCCTCGGCCAGCGGCCGGCCGGCGGTCGCGCAGCACTGGTCGTGACGGCCGTTGGTGCAGGCGAGGTAGACGGGCCTGGCGACCCGGGCGCCGTAGCCGGGCGCCGTCTCCTCGCCCATGCGCGTCCAGTCCAGGCCCAGCAGCGCGGCCGGGTCGTCCAGGCGCAGCTCCTCGAGCCAGCGCGCCCGCCTGCCGGTGTGGGCGAGGAAGGCGCGGCGCGGACCCGGCGTCGCGCGGCCCGGTCGGCGGATCAGCACCACGCGCACGTGGGTCGCGCGCGACCGCTCGTGCAGCGCCCTGGCCACGGCCGGGTCGAGGCGGCTGTCCATCAGCGGCTCGCGGCCCCAGGGGCCGGGCTGCTCGACCAGCACCCAGGCGCGCACGCGCGAGGCGGTGGCGAGCAGCGGCTCGCCGAGCGAGCGGGAGACCACGCTGCAGGTCAACCTGCTGACCGGGGCCTGGCCGCCGGCCTCGCTCTCGAGCCCCCCGGACCCTCTGTTGACCGGGGGGCTACCGCTCGGCCCTGCGTGGCCGCCCGCCGGCGGGGCGCCGGCCTCGCTCTCGAGCCCCCCGGACCCCTCAGGCAACGACGTCGGACTCCAGCAGACCCTCGCGGATCAACCGCCGGACCAGGACGAGCCGGCTCTCCGGGTCGAGCTCGCCGGCGAGGTCGGCGACCGCGAAGCGCTCCTGCCGCAGCAGCGCGCAGAGCGCCGGCTCGACCCAGCCGGGGAAGGTCAGCCGCCGGTCGCCCAGCTCCAGCACCGGCCGGCCGCCGCCGTCGTGCCGGAGGTGGCAGACCGACCCGGCGCGCCGCCGCACCACGGTCGCGTCCGAGACCGCGTCGAGCGCGAGGAGCTGCTGCAGCTGGCCGGTGAGGATCGGCGGTCGCGACGACCAGAAGCGGCTCGCCGCCGCGGCGGCGAGCTCCCCGGGCTCGAGCTCGTCGAGGCGGCGCCGCACCTCGCCGAGCTGCTCGGCCACGGTCGCGGCGATCGCACCGGGGTCGCCGGCGAACCCCGGCGGGAGCGCGCCGTCGAACGCGGGGGCGTCGAGCACGCCGAGCACCGCCTGGCGCAGCAGCTCGCGCCACTTGTAGGAGAGCACGCCGACGGTGAGGTGGGCGGAGGCGGACTGCTCGGTCCAGACCGCGTGCGGGAAGCCGAGCGGCACGTAGAGGCAGTCGCCCGGCTCGAGGGTGACGTCCAGCAGGCGCTCGCCGGGCGCCTTCGGGTCGCCGCCGGGGCCGGGCCGGTGGACCTCCCAGCGCTTGCGGCCGTGCACCTGCAGCACGAAGACGTCGTGGCCGTCGGCGTGCAGCCCGAGCCCGCGCGACGACGGCGGGGTGACGTACGCGTTGACCTGCACCGGGTGGGTGAGGGTGAGCTCGAGGTCGCGGCAGAAGCGGGTCAGCGGCAGCCAGTAGCGGTGCAGGCTCTGCAGCACGATCGTGGCGCCGCCGGCGAAGAGCCCGTAGACCTTGCCGGGGTCGGCGAGGTCGTCGACCGGCTTGGAGCCGACCCGGCCGGACTTGGTGTAGCTCGCCGCCGGCAGCGTCGCGCCGTCCTTCACCATGCGGAACGCCGGGAGGCGCAGCGACGTGGCCGCCACCACGTGGTCCACGTCGGCGACGCCGAACAGGTCGGCGACGCCGTCCTGGCCGTCGCCCGGCCGGTACAGCGGGGCCCGTGCCCAGTGGTCGCGGACGAACCGCTCGGGATCGCCGACGCAGCGGCGCAGCGCGCTACCGGTCGGTGCCGTCGGCATCCCCGCCAGCACCGCTGTCCGTGACGTCGACGCCGTCGGCCCGGTCGGTGCCGTCGACGTCGTCACCATCGACGTCGTCGGTGTCGTCGCCGTCGCCGTCGCCTCCGCTGTCGGCGACGTCGGTGCCGTCCACGCCGTCCGCGCGGTCGGTCCCGTCGGCGTCCGTGCCGTCAGCGTCGCCGCCGCCGGCGGAGTCGACGTCGTCGGTGTCGCCCGGCCGCGGGCCGGTGGAGCCGCCCTGCGAGGTGGTGATGTCGTCGTCTCGGAGATGCGGGTTGTCAGCGCTCATGCTGGCCTCCAGCGAAGGACCGGGTCGCACGCGGTCGACGGACGGGTCTGCCCAGCCAGTCGCAACCTACCACCGGCGTCCGGCCGCCGCTCCCCAGGAATCGGTGCCGCTTCAGGGCACGGCCCGGACGGACGATAGGGTCTGCATCCATGGAGATCGCGACCCCTTCCGGGCCCGCCCAGGTGCAGCTGGACGAGCCCGGCAGCCCGGCCTTCCTGTTGGTCATGACGCACGGGTCCAACGGCGGCGTGGACACGCCGGACCTGCTGGCCGTGCGGGCGGCCGCGCTGGAGCTGGGCGGCGCGGTGGCACGGGTGCTGCAGCCGTTCCGGCTGGCCGGCCTGCGCGCGCCGGGCCCGGTGGCGCGGCAGGACGAGGCGTGGCTCACGGTGGTCGCGGCGCTGCGCGAGCGCTTCGGCGAGCTGCCGCTGATCCTGTGCGGGCGCAGCAACGGCGCCCGGGTCGCCTGCCGCACCGCCGTCGAGGCCGCTGCGCGCGGGGTGATCGCGCTGGCGTTCCCGCTGCACCCGCCCGGGAGGCCGGAGCGGTCCCGGGCCGGCGAGCTGCGCCACGCGGGCGTCGAGGTGGTGGTGGTCAACGGCGAGCGCGACCCGTTCGGCGTGCCGGACCCGGCGTCCGCGACCCGCGTCCACGTCCTGCCGGGCGAGGGCCACGAGCTCGCCAGGGACCCCGCGCGGGTCGGCGCGGTCGCGGCCGAGTGGCTGCGCCGCTGGACCGGGACGGATCGACCGGCACCCTCGTAGATCAGGTCGGGCGGCACTCGACCACGAGGTGTCCCGACGGCCGCGGCTCCGCCGCCGACACCTCCAGGCCGGCCGCACGCGCCAGCTCGCGGAACCGCGACAGGGTGTTGGTCCTGCCACCGAGCAGCACCATCTCGATCGTCAGGCGCCGCGGCGCGTCCTCCGCCGAGACCCCGCCGAGGACCACGACGCGCCCGCCGGGTCGGGCCGCCTCGGCGCAGCGGCGCAGGATCGCGGTCTGCTCCGGGTCGGGCCAGTCGTTGAGCACCTTCTTCAGCAGGTACAGGTCGGCGCCTGGCGGCAGCGGGTCGAAGAAGCTCTGGCCGACCGCCCGCACGCGGTCGGCGACGCCGGCGGCCTGGAAGATCTCGGCGGAGCGGGCCACCGTGCCCGGGTGGTCGACCAGGGTGCCGCGGACGTGGGGACGGGCGCGGAGGATCTCCGCCAGCATGGCCCCGGTGCCGCCCCCGACGTCGACCACGGTCCTGACCGAGTCCCAGCCGCCGCTGACCGGGATGTCCGCGTCGGGGGTGCCGTGCCCGGCCGGTCCCATGAGCGCGTCGAAGCTGGCCGCGACCTCCGGGTGGGCGGCAAGGTCCTCCCAGAACGGCAGGCCGAAGACCTCGGCGTAGCCGGGGGCGCCCGTCCGGACGTAGGTGAGCAGGGTGCCCCAGGCGTAGGCCATGCGGCCGCCGATGCCGTCCAGGTCGAGGAACGGCCGGGCGTCGAGCAGCCCTCGCGCCGCGTCGTTCAGGGCGAACCGGCCGGGCGCGGCCTCCTCGAAGACGCCCCTGTCCGCGAGGTACCCGAGCACGTTGTGCAGGGCGCCGGCGTCGCAGCCGGCCGCCGCGGCGAGCTCTTCGACCTCGGTGACGCCGGCGGCGACGTGCTCGGCGATCCGCAGCGTCGCCACCACGTGGATGCACCACGGGGTGCAGAGGTCGCTCAGCGCGCCGAGGTCGGCGCCCGCCTGCTCCACGGTCTCCCCTCTCGGTGCGGCCGCGCTCCACTGTCATGACGTGGGACTAGCATCGATACGATGACACGTTCGGTTCCCGACTGGGCCGCGCTGCAGGGCGCGATCGCCGGCGAGGTCGTCCTGCCCGGCTCGCCCGGCTACGAAGAGGCGCGCAGGCCGGCCATCGCCCGCTTCCACGACGTGCGCCCGCGGGCGGTGGTGCGCTGCGCGACTCCGGAGGACGTCGCGGAGACGATCGCGCTGGCCCGCCGGACGGGGCTGCCGACGGCGGCGCGCAGCGGCGGGCACTGCTTCGCCGGCCGCTCCTCGACCGAGGGGATCGTCGTCGACACGCGCCCCATGCGCTCGGTGTCCGTCGACGGCGGCCAGGCGAGGATCGGCGCCGGTGCGCGGCTGGGCGAGGTGTACGACGCGCTGGCGGCGCACGAGCTGACCATCCCCGCAGGCTGCGGCCCCACCGTCGGGATCGCCGGACTGACGCTCGGCGGCGGGCTCGGGATCCTCGGACGGACGCACGGGCTGACCTGCGACCACCTGCTCGCCGCACGGGTCGTGCTCGCCGACGGCCGCGTGGTCGACTGCGACGACCACCACGACCAGGAGCTGTTCTGGGCGCTGCGCGGCGCCGGCGGCGGCAACCTGGGCGTGGTCACCTCGCTGGTGTTCCGGACGCTGCCGCTGCCTGCCGCGACCAGCTTCCACCTGACCTGGCCGCACACCCAGGCCGCCGCGGTGATCGGCGCCTGGCAGACCTGGGCGCCCGCCGCCCCCGACGAGCTGGCGGCCAGCCTGCTGGTCACCGCCGCCGGCGAGGCCGGCCGGCCGCCCGCGGTCAACCTGATCGGCGCCATGCTCGGCAGCCGGGCCGACACCACCAAGCTGCTCGACGGGCTGGTCGCCCAGGTGCCGACGGACCCGACGACGGAGACCTGCACGCACGCCAGCTACCGCGAGACCAAGCGCCACCTGGCCGAGCTCGGCGAGCGGCTCGCCGGGTCGGCGCACGACCAGCCGGCCGAGCAGGGGCACCCGTACAGCAAGTCGGAGTTCTTCCGCCGGCCGCTGCCCACCGAGGCGATCGCGGCACTGGTCGGCGGCCTCTCCCAGGGCAGGGCCACGGGGCAGGTCCGCGAGCTGGACTTCAGCCCCTGGGCCGGCGCGTACAACCGCGTGCCCGAGGCCGCCAGCGCCTTCGCCCACCGCGCCGAGCGCTTCCTGCTCAAGCAGGCGGTCGTGGTCGACCCCGGCGCACCCGCGGCCGAGACCGAGGCCGCGCGCGCCTGGCTGGAACGGTCGTGGGCGGCGGCCCACCCGTGGGGATCCGGACGCGTGTACCCCAACTTCCCCGACCCGGACCTCGCCGACTTCGCACCCGCCTACCACGGCGGCAACCTCGAGCGCCTGCTGCGCGTCAGGCGGAGGTACGACCCGGACGGCTTCTTCCGCTTCCCGCAGTCGCTGGTCAGTGCGCCTCGCCGGGGGTGATCAGGCCGCTCTCGTAGGCGACCACGACGACCTGGGCGCGGTCGCGGAGGTCGAGCTTGGTCAGGATCCGCCCGACGTGGGTCTTCACCGTCTGCTCGGCCAGCACGAGGGCGGCGGCGATCTCCCGGTTGGCGAGCCCGCGGGCGATCAGCTTCGCCACCTCGACCTCGCGCGGGGTGAGGCTGGCGAGCTGGTCGGGACGCGGGCGGTCGCGGCGCGGCCGGCGGGCGAACTCCTCGATGAGGCGGCGGGTGACCGTCGGGGCGAGCAGGGCCTCCCCGGAGGCGACGATGCGGACGGCGGCGACCAGGTCGCCCGCGGTGGCGTCCTTGAGGAGGAAGCCGCTGGCGCCCGCCCGCAGCGACTCGTACACGTAGTCGTCCAGGTCGAAGGTGGTCAGCATCAGCACGCGCGGCCGGTGGGCCGCGCCGTCCGGCGGGTTCATCAGCCGCCTGGTGGCCTCGAGCCCGTCCATGACGGGCATGCGCACGTCCATCAGGACCACGTCGGGCCGCAGCTCCCTGCAGCTCCGCACCGCCTCCTCGCCGTTGACGGCCTCGCCGACGACCATCATGCCGTCCTGGGCGGCGAGCAGGGCGCCGAAGCCCTGCCGCACCATCGCCTGGTCGTCTGCGAGCAGCACCCGGATCGTCATGTCGGCTCCGCCCCGTCGTGGTGGCCGTCCAGCGGGAGGACCGCCTCGACCAGGTAGCCTCCCTGGGGGGTCGTCCCGGCTGCCAGGTCGCCGCCGAGCATGGCGGCGCGCTCCCGCATCCCGATGATGCCCTGTCCCGGCTGCGACGGCCTGGGACGGTCGCGGCGCACGGACGGCACGTCGTTGCGCACCCGCAGGCGCAGCCGGTCGCGCTCGTAGCCGACCTCCACGGTGGCGCTGGCGCCTGGCGCGTGGCGCAGCGTGTTGCTGAGCGCCTCCTGGATGATCCGGTAGGCGGACAGCTCCACGCCGGACGGCAGCGGCCGCTCGGCGCCGGTGATCTGGAGGTCCACCGCCAGGCCGGCGCCGCGGACCCCGGCGACCAGCGTGCCGAGCTGGTCCATGCCTGGCTGGGGGGCGTGCTCGGCGCCCGCGTCGGCGCCGCGCAGCACGCCAAGGAGCCGGCGCATCTCGGTCAGCGCCTCGCGGGCGATCGCGCTGGTCTCGGCCAGGTCGTCCTTGGCCGCCTCGGGCAGCTCGGGAATGCGGAACGGGGCGGTCTCGGTGCGGACGGCGATCACCGACATGTGGTGGGCGACGATGTCGTGGAGCTCCCGCGCGATCCGCGCGCGCTCCTCCAGCAGCGCGCTGCGCGCGTGCTCCTCCTCCCGCCGCTGCCTGCCCTCGACCAGCTCGTGCTCGAGCCGCCGCCGCGTCCCGATGAGGTAGCCGTAGGCGACCACGACCGTGACCAGGATGACCGTGAAGTACACCTCGCCGACTGCGTCCCGGCGAGCCCCGGTGGCGACGTAGCTCCACACGACCGTGGCGTTGCTGACCAGCCAGACCCCGACCACCAGGTGCAGCTCCAGCCGCACCGCCACGACGTAGACGACGTACAGGGCGACGAAGACCAGCGTCACCGGCCACGGGGGCCCCACGTGCTGCGGCACGAGCACCGGCGTCGCCGCGGCCACCAGCACCTGGAGACGCCACGCGCGCAGCGGCGTCCTGGCGGCCAGGCCGAGCGGCAGCGAGATGAGGGCGGCGAGGACCAGGGCGATGGGGTACGGGCGACGGCCGAGGCCGAGTAGCGTCTGGATGGTCAGCCAGAGCATCGTCGCCGTGGCCAGCCACAGTACGGGCGTGCGGTAGGGGCGCAGCCAGCCGAGGCGTCCGCCGCCAGGCGGCAGCGGCGGCGGCTCGGGCCCGACGACCAGCTCGGCGGGAGCGCTGGCCAGGCGCGCGAGCGCGTCCTGCAGCGAGCGCACGTCGGAGGCCTCGCGCGCCGCCTGCCGCCAGGACGGCGCCCGCTTCGACGGCGCCGGCCCCCGGCGCGCGGCCCCCAGAAGGATCCCGGGCAGGGCCTTCAGCCGGCCCGGCGCCCGCAGCAGCGCGCCGAGCGGCCGGCGCCTGCGCCGCCGGGCCGGCTCGGGGTCGTCCGTGGTGCTCATGCTGGTCAGGCTACATCCGGGCATCCGCCCCGGTCGTGACCCCGTGGAGTGATCTCGCGCCGGCGGCCGTGCTACCGCGGAGCTACGGCACGCCCGGCGGTGAGACCGGCCCGACCGGGCGGCGACCCGCCTGGTTCGTCTCGCTCGGCGCGCTGTGACGGCGCGAGCCGCTACCCGGGCGCCAGCCGCGGGCGTACCCGATACCCGGGCGGTAGCGGCAGGACGGCTCCGTGGCGTGACGCTCCGCCCCCGGTCGCGCTGGGACCTTCCGTGCGACGGCCAGACCCGCTGGCCTGCCGGAACGGAAGGCGCTCCCGATGGCCACCAGCGACCCGAGGGCGCTCGGGCTGCCGCGCCCGGCGCCGCGCGGCACAGCGCCGACGACCCGCCCGGCGCCGGACGACGCGCGGCGCCGGCCCTGGCGGCTCGTCGCCGCCGCGGTGGCCGCGGCGCTCGCGCTCGGGCTGGTCCTGGTCCGCGTCGACGCGCTGCCCCGGATGGCGGCGCCCGGCGTCCAGCGCGCCGCCGCTCAGGTCGGGCGCGGGGCCGCCGCGACCGCGGTGAGCCGGCTGGTCGCCGGGTCCGCCGGCCAGCACCCGCCGCTCGCCGTGCCCGCCGGCTTCGCCGGGGTGACGGGCTACGCCCCGGTGCCGCTGCGGATGGCCGACGGGGTCGTCCGGCTGGCCAAGCCGGACGGGGCCTGCTCGGTGCCTGGCGGCGGGCTCTTCGGCTTCGACCGCGTGTGCAAGGTCCACGACTACGGCTACGACCTGCTGCGTTACGCGAACGCGACCGGGCAGGTCCTGACCGCGGAGGCGCGCAGGCAGCTCGACGGCATGCTCGGCCGCGACCTGCACGCCCAGTGCCGCGCGACCAGCCACGGCGTCGCCGGTCTGGCCTGCGGCACGGTCGCCGAGCTGTTCACCACGGGCGTCTCGTTCAACTCGTGGCGCCAGCACTACGGCAACCCCGGCAAGGAGCCGCTGCCCGCAGTGGCGCTCGGGCTCGGGGTGGCGCTCGCGCTCGCCGTCCCGCTGCTGACCCGCCGGCGGCGCCGGCGCGCCAGGCGCGCCGCCGGCCGCGCGAGCCCGGTGCCCGGCCGCCGTGGCGGCGGGCGGTTGCGCGCGCTCGCCGACGCCACCCCCGCCAGCCGGGACCGCTACGTCGACTTCCTGCGGGTGGTCAGCATCGTGACCGTGGTGCTCGGCCACTGGACGATGACCGCCGTGGGCCGCCCGGCGCACGGCCTGAGCGCCGGGAACGTGCTGTCGAGCACGCCGGGGCTGTGGCTGGCCACCTGGGTGCTCCAGGTCATGCCGCTGTTCTTCGTGGTCGGCGGCTTCTCCAACATGGTGAGCTGGGAGGCGCTCCGGCGCCGGGGCGGCGGCTACGTCGAGTACCTGTCCGCACGGATGGCCCGGCTGCTGCGGCCGGTGCTCGTCTTCGTCGCCGTCTGGCTGCTGGTCCCGCTCGCCCTCCCTCGGCTCGGGCTGCCGGCCGAGCAGGTCGAGCTGGTCGGCAAGGTCATGGGCCAGCCGCTCTGGTTCCTCGGCGTGTACCTGGTGGTGGTGGCGCTGGCACCGGCGATGGTCCGGCTGCACCTGCGCTTCCGCCTCCGGGTGCCGGTCGCGCTGGCCGCGGCGGCCGCCGCGGTCGACGCACTGCGCCTCGCCGCGGGCGTCGACCAGATCGGCTACCTGAACCTGCTGGTGGTCTGGGTCCTGGTACAGCAGGTCGGCTTCTTCTACGCCGACGGCACCCTCACGCGGCTCTCCCGCCGCGCGCTCGCCGGGCTCGCCGCCGCCGGCCTCGCCGGCCTGGTCCTGCTCACCGGGTCGGGCCTGTACCCGCCCAGCATGGTCGGCCTGCCCGGCGAGGAGTCGAACATGAGCCCCCCGACGATCTGCATCGTGGCGCTGACCGTCTGGCAGGTCGCGCTGGTCGTGCTCGTGCGCGGGCCGGTGTCGGCGTGGCTGGCGCGGCGCCGTCCCTGGACCGCGGTGATCGCCGTCGGGTCGACGGCGATGACCCTGTACCTGTGGCACATCACCGCGATGGTCGTCCTCTACGGGCTCGTCCTGGCGCTGCACGGCCCCCTGCCCAGCCCCGGCGGCGCCCTCTGGTGGGCGACCCGGCCGCTCTGGCTGGCGCTGCTGGCGGCGGTCCTCGTCCCGATGGCGCTGCCGCTGTCCCGGTTCGAGCGGCCCGGCCGCCGCGGTCACGCCCAGGCGCGGCGGTCCGGCGAGACCCCGGTCGGGCGCCTGGCGGTCGTCCTCGGCCTCGTCCTCGCCACGCTCGGCCTCCTCGGCTTCGTGGCCAGCGGCTTCGCGCCCCTGTTCGGCTCGGCCGGCGGCCGGCTGCTGGTGCTCCACGTCGACCCGTGGCAGAACCTGGTCCACCTGGTGGTCGGCGCGTACCTCGCCGGGGCGGCGCGTGGCGGCGCCAGCGGGCGCGCGACTCCCTGGCTGCTGGTCGCGGCCGGCAGCGCCCTGCCGCTGGCGGCGCCGTCGGCCGACCTGGTCAGCCTCGTCGTCCACCTGCTGGTCGTGGCGCTCGCGCTGACGGTCGCGGCGACCCGCCGCCGCCCGGCCGTCCCGGGAGCGGCGCCGGCGCCGCCGTCACGGCCCAGCCCGGGCGGTGCCGCCCTGCCCGGCGACCTTCCCCGGCGCGACGGGACGGCACGGCGATCCGAGCGGGCCGCCGCGTCGACGGACAGCTCAGCAGTTGCACGATGAGGTGGCTGTGCACGCCTCACCGCCGCTGACGGCCTCGGCTGCTACCGTCCCTGGGCACGGAACCATCGGACGGGATCGGGGGAGTCGTGGCGGCGGGGCTGCCGAGTCGACCGGGGCGGGTGATCCAGCGCCTGCGGGAGCGCCAGGAGTGGAGGTTCTTCGGCGTGCTCCCCAGGGCGAACCGCGCGCTGGCGCTCTCCTGGTGGGCGGTGCTGCTGCTGCGCGGCGTCCTGCCGGCGGCGTTCGCCATCGCCATGGGCGCGCTGGTCGGCGCCGTGCAACGCGGCGCCGGCCTCGCCGGGCCGCTGGTCGCGGTCGGCGTCGTGTTCGTGCTGTTGCAGGTGCTCGTCCCGCTCCACCAGGCGATCGGCCTCAACCTCGGCGACCGCACCGCCGCCTGGCTGTACGACCGCCTGACCGAGGCGTGCGTCGAACCCCCCGGCATGGGCCACCTCGAGGACCCCGCGCTCACCACCGACCTCACCGTCGCCCGCGACTTCGACCTCGGCATGACCGGCCCGCCGCTGTCGCTGTCGATGGACTTCATCGCCGGTGGCCTGGTCGAGATGGTCGGCGGTCTCGCCTCCGCCGTGGTGCTCGCCGCCTACGCGTGGTGGGCGCCGCTCCTGCTGGCCGGCGCCTGGCTGGCCACCCACTGGCTGCTGCGCGAGAGCTCGGTGTGGAAGGACCGCAACACCGAGGAGGTGCGCTCCGCCCAGCGCGACTCCGACTACGCCTACCGGCTCGCCGTCGACCCGCCCGCGGCCAAGGAGCTGCGCCTGTTCGGGCTCGTCGGCTGGACGATCGAGCGCTTCGTGGCCAGCCGCGCGCGCCTGCACGAGCTGCAGTACCGCGCCACGCGCCTGCGGGAGCGGCCGGTGATCTGGAGCCTGCTGCTGGTCCTGGCGGCCAACGTGGTGGTGTTCTGGTCGCTCGCCGACGCGGCGGCGGATGGCCGGGTCGGGCTCGACCAGGTGGTGGTGTTCGCCCAGGTCGCCGTCGGCACCAGCATGATCGCCTTCGGCGGCATCAACTGGGCGCTCGACGGCGCGGCCGCCCCGGTGGCGGCCTCGCTACGGGTCGCGCCCGCCATGGGCAGCGCCGGCGCGCTCCCCTCCGGCAGCCGCCAGGCCGCGGGCATGCCGGCGGCCGGGATCCGCTTCCGGGACGTCCACTTCGCCTACCCGGGCGGCGGCCTCCCGGTGCTCGAAGGCTTCGACCTGACCATCCCCGCCGGCTCGTCGCTGGCGATCGTCGGCCAGAACGGCGCCGGCAAGACCACCCTGGCCAAGCTGCTGTGCCGCCTCTACGACCCCCAGGGTGGCGCCGTCGAGGTCGACGGCGTCGACCTCCGCGACCTCGACGTCGACGGCTGGCGCTCGCGCGTCACCGCGGTGTTCCAGGACTTCACCCGCTTCGAGCTGCCGCTGCGCGACAACGTTGCGCCCGCCGGCGGCGACGACGACAGCGTCCTATCGGCCCTCATGGAGGCCGGCGCGCACGGCCTGGCCGAGCTCGACACGGTCCTGGCGCGCGGCTACGAGGGCGGGACCGATCTCTCGGGAGGCCAGTGGCAGCGGGTGGCGCTGGCACGGGCGCTGCACGCGGTGCGCCTCGGCGCCGGCCTGGTCCTGCTCGACGAGCCGACCGCCCAGCTCGACGTGCGGGGCGAGGCGGAGATCTTCGACCGGGTCCTCGCCGCCACGCGGCACTGCACCACGATCCTCATCTCCCACCGGTTCTCCACCGTGCGCCACGCCGACCGCATCTGCGTGCTCGAGCACGGCCGCGTGGTCGAGCTCGGCAGCCACGCCGAGCTGATCGCGCTCGGGGGCCGCTACCGCACCATGTTCGAGCTGCAGGCGCAGCGCTTCGGCGCGCCCGAGGACGAGGAGGGGGTGGCCTATGACGTCCTCTCCTGAGCGGGCCGCCGCCCCACCCGTCCCCGACGACCTGCCGCCCGCGCTGTCGTCGATGTGGCGGCTGTGCCGGCTCGGCTACCGCCACGAGCCCGGGCTGCTCCTGGCCGCGTTCGTGCTGTCCCTGGTCGCGGCGCTCCCGGACGCGCTGCTCGCCCTGTGGCTCAAGCTCCTCGGCGAGGGCGTGCTGGGGCACGACCGGCGCCTGCTGCTCGTCGCCGCGGTCGGGCTCGGGACCTCGACGGCGGCCACCTGGTTCCTGCGCACGGTCAGCACCCGCGTCCAGCGCCGCTTCCGCGACAAGGTGACGATCGCGCTGGAGTCCCACGTCGCCCGCCTGCAGGCGTCGGTGGCGACCATCGCCCACCAGGAGCGGCCCGACTACCTCGACCGCCTGGCGGTCCTTCGCGACCAGGTGTTCGTGCTCGACCACATGTACATGTCGCTGTTCTCCACCGCCGGCTGGATCCTGCGGCTGGCGGTGACGGTCGCGCTGCTCGTCTCGATCCACCCGGCGCTCGCCCTGCTGGCGCTGTTCGCCCTGCCGACCGTGCTCACCTCGACCTGGCGGCCGGCGGTCGAGCGCGCCGCCGAGGAGCGTGGCGCGCCGTCCAGGCGGCTGGCGCGCCACCTGTTCGTCACCGCCACCTCCGCCCCGCCCGGCAAGGAGGTGCGGGTCACCGGCATCGGCCCCCGCCTGGTCAAGGAGCGCCGTGAGGCCTGGGAGCGCTGGTACGGGCCGGTCTCCAAGGCCCGCTGGGGCTCGGCCGTCTGGCACGCGCTGGCGTGGGCGGTGTTCGGCGGCGCCTACGCCGGCGCGGTGGTGTTCGTCTCGTCCGGCCTGGACGCCAGCCCCGGCGACGTGCTGCTCGTGCTGGCGGCCGGCTCCCGCCTGTCGTCCTACATCGGCGCGACGGTCGGCGAGATCGGCTTCCTGCGCGGCATCTGGATGGACGGCTCGCGCCGCCTGGCCTGGCTCGAGGACTACGCCGCCGCGCTGGCCGCCTCGGCCGACCTGGCGGCGCCGGCGGCGCTGACCGAGGGCATCCGCGTGGAGCACCTGTCGTTCGCCTATCCCGGCACCGAGCGGCTGGTGCTCGACGACGTCAGCCTCGACCTGCCCGCCGGCGCGGTGGTCGCGGTCGTCGGCGAGAACGGCGCCGGCAAGACCACGCTGGTCAAGCTGCTGTGCAAGCTCTACGAGCCGACCTCGGGCCGGATCCTGGTCGACGGCGTGCCGCTGGCCCGCGTGTCCGCCGACGAGTGGCGGGGGCGGCTGGCAGGGGCGTTCCAGGACTTCTTCCGCTTCGAGCTGCGGGCGCGCCACAGCGTGGGCGTCGGCGACGTGCCCCGGCTCGACGACGAGCCCGCCGTGGCCACCGCGGTCGGGCGCGCCGGCGCCGACGACGTGGTCGCGCGGCTGGCCGCCGGCCTGGAGACCCAGCTCGGCCCGACCTGGCCGGAGGGCGTCGAGGTCTCCTTCGGGCAGTGGCAGAAGCTCGCCCTGGCGCGCGGCTTCATGCGCGACCGCCCCCTGCTGCTGGTGCTCGACGAGCCCACCGCCGCGCTCGACGCCGAGACCGAGCACGCCCTGTTCGAGCGCTACGCCGCGGCCGCCCGCGGCGCCGCCCCGCCACACGCCGGCGACGGCCGCTCCGCCGTCCCGGACGGGCGCATCACGATCCTGGTGTCGCACCGCTTCTCCACCGTGCGCATGGCCGACCTGATCGTGGTGCTCGACGGCGCCCGCGTCGTGGAGGTCGGCAGCCACCAGGAGCTGATGGCCAGGCGCGGCCGCTACGCCGAGCTGTACGGCATCCAGGCCGCCGCCTACCGCTAGCGGGCGGTCGGCGCGATCGAGGGAGCGCGGTGAGCTTCAGCCACTTGTCCCACCTGGAGTGCGGGCGGTGCGGGACCGGCCACGACGCGGGTGTGCCGCAGAACCTGTGCCGGGCGTGCGGGTCGCCGCTGCTCGCCCGCTACGACCTGGCGGCGGTCCGCTCCTCGCTGCGCCCGGCGGACCTCGCCCGGCGCGCACCCGACCTGTGGCGCTACCACGAGCTACTGCCCATCGGCCGCGCGCAGGCGGTGACCACCCTGGGCGAGGGGATGACCATTGCTCGCCCGTAACGACCTGGCAGCAGCGGCGTCATCCGTTACCTGAGACGCGGGCATGTGTTTCAAGTAGTCGGCCGTTGCCAGCCGGCGGTCCCCGTCTTGCCCAGCGCGGGGCTGGTGCGGGGTTCCCGCTTCGTCGCCACCTGCCCGCCGGGGCGGGTCTTCCGGTCGGCTCCACGGGCGTTTCCGGTCTCCGGGCCACTCCCGGCGACCACATCGTGAACCAGCGCAGCGAGATTCCACGCTGCGTTTAGATCGCGGTCCATTCGGGTTCCGCAGGCGTCGCAGTGGAAGACCCGAATGCTGAGGGGCAGCTTGGCTTTCGCTGCCCCGCAGGCTGAGCAGGTCTTCGACGACGGGACCACCGGTCAGCCACCATTAGGTCCGACCCATACCACCGGCACTTGTAGGAGAGCTGGCGGCGCAGCTCGCCGAACCCCGCGTCTGAGATCGCCCTGGCCAGGCATTGCCTGCGGACCATCCCGGCGACGTTGAGATCCTCGACGACCACTATTTCGTAGGTGCCGGCCAGCTTCGTGGTGAGCTTGTGCAGGCCGTCGCGGCGGACGTTCGCCACGCGGGCGTGTGCCCTGGCGAGTCGACGCTTGGCGTGCTGCCAGTGGGCCGACGGTGCGCGCCTGGTGCCGTCCGGGGCGCGGGGGCCACAGCGGCGGGCGAGCTTGCGGGTGGACTCGTGGGTGCGGAGCCGTCCGATCCTGGGCAGGGTTACGTGGTGGCGGTCAGTCCCGACGCGGATCGCGCCGGTGGTGAACCGGCAGGCGGGCCGGGTGCGGTGCTTGGCCTTGAAGTTGGGGAAGCCGACTTTGGGGCCCTTGCGCCTGCCACGCTTGGAGTCCGCCCAGTTCGCCAGTCCGCGTGCCAGGGCGTCCAGGCCGGAGTTGTAGGCCTCCTTGGAGTTGGCTCGCCACCAGGGTGCGACCTGGTCCTTGGCCTGGTTCCATTCCCTGCGCAGCGCCGGCAGCGTCCACGGCACTTCGACGTCCATGCCGGCGGTGCGCTGGTCCAGGCGCTGCTTGACCAGGTCCAGGCCCCAGTTGTAGGCGCGGCGGGCCGCGCCGCAGTGCGACCACAGCGCCCGCTGCTGCCGCGGGGTGGGGTCCAGGGCGAACTTGTACGCCTGGGTCACGAGCATGAGGCGATCACCCTATACGAACGTCTGTTCGCGAGACGACCTTCCGCGGTCGCTGGGGATGAGCACCAGGCGTGCCCCCGTCGCTTGCTGAGGTACGGTCGGAGGGTGGGCTCGGTGCTTGGTCGGGGCCTTCGAGTTGGCGCCAGACGAGCGCATCGCGGTCGTGGCCGATGAGGGCCTGGCGGGTGCGCTCCTGCTCGAGGCGGAGCCGGTGGGCACGCCGCTGGTGGAGCTGCTCGGCGGCGAAGGCGAGGATCGCGTCGCCGTGAAACGGCAGCAGCACGAACGCCAGCAAGGTCAAGATCGCGGTCCACATCACGGGTTCCCTTCTCCCTGTGCTTTCCAGGGCGGTCGGCCCGACCATGGCTCGTCGCAGACGAGGTGGACCTCGGCGGCGTGCTTGGCGGCGGCGGTGGCCGCCTCGACGCTGGCGAAGCCGCGCCGCACGGTCTCGTAGCGGTAGTCGGACCAGACCTCGGTGCCGCCGGGGTCGTCCGGGTCGGTGCAGGCCAGCAGCTCGGTCTGCCGCTCCACGTAGAGGGTGGCCAGGTCGTCGAGGTCGAGCGCGGCGTAGTAGCAGTGGCGGACCAGCGCGCCGGGGCGGTCGCGGTGCCAGAAGCGGACGCTGAACGACTCGTCGAGCTGGGCGTCGCCGCCGACGTCGCCGCCGGGCAGCACGCCGCCGCGCTGGTCGCGGACCCACTGCGGGCCAACGTCGGCGGCGCCAGCTGAGAGCGGGCGGTTGTCGTCGGGCCTTGCTGTCGTTGATGGCGGCGAGCAGCAGGCGGGTGACGTAGCCGAGCAGGCCAAGGCCGAGGCCGGCCTGGGCGAGCTGGCGGGGCAACGCTCATGCTTCGGTCCCTCCCAGGACGCTGGGGCCGGCCGCAGGCCGGGCCGCGGCCGGCCCCGCGATGGTTACGAGGCTGCTGTCGTGACGGCGGGTTGGTCGCTGGTGGCCAGCAGGCGGGCGCGCAGCTCCTGGTCGAGCTGGCCGGCCAGCTCGGGGTGCTCGCGCAGCCGGCGGCGGGCGGCCTGCCGGCCCTGGCCAAGCCGCACCGTCCCGTAGATGACCCATGCTCCGCGCTGGCTGAGCAGCCCGGCGTCCAGGCCGAGGTCGAGCAGACCGGCCTCGGCGCTCAGGCCGTGGTCGGCGTGCAGCTCCAGCTCGCACGCTTGGCACGCCGGGGCGAGCTTGTTCTTGACCACCTGTGCCCGGACGCGGGTGCCCAGCACCCGGCCGTGCTCGGTCACGCTCCCCGGGTGGTGGAGGTGCAGGCGCACCGAGGCGTAGTAGCCAAGCGCCCGGCCGCCGGCGGTGTAGGTCGGCGTGCCGGTGACCCCGGCGCGCTGGCGGAGCTGGTTGATCACCACCACCGCCACGCCAGCGCGGGCGATCTGCCCGGCGAGCTTCCTGAGCGCCTGGCTGAGCAGGTTGGCCTGGACCCCGGCGTGCGGCTCGCCGATGGCACCCTCTAGCTCGGCCTGCGGGACCAGGGCGGCGACGGAGTCGATCACCAGCACGTCGACCGCCCCGGAGGTGATGAGGACGCTGGCAACTTGGAGGGCCTGCTCGCCGCTGTCGGGGCGGCACAGCAGCAGCTTGTGCGTGTCGACGCCGACCCGCTGCGCCCAGGCGAGGTCCAGGGCGTGCTCGGCGTCGACGAACACGCCGGTCCCACCAGGGCGCTGGGTTTGGGCGAGCACCGAGAGGGCGAGGGTGGTCTTGCCGACGCCTTCGGGCCCGTAGACCTCGGTGACCCGGCCGCGGGGGATGCCGCCGACCCCGAGGGCGCGGTCCAGGGCGAGGCTGCCGGTGGGGATGACGGCCGGCGGGGTGGACGCCGTGCCGTTGGGGCTGGCGACGACCGCGGCGCCGAACTGCTCCTCGACGGCGGCCAACGCGGCCTCCAAGCCTCGATCCCGCTCATCTTGGTGGTGGGTGGGTGGTCGGATCGTTGTTGCGGTGGTTGCCATGCCAAGCTCCTTCCCTTGAGCTTGTGGACCTGGCCGGGTGGGTGGCGGCGTGGCCGTGCGCTTCCCCACGCGAGCCGCCTGCTGGCTCGCTGGCGGCTCGCCGCGCGGCCACGCCCGAGCCCCAGCCGCCTGGACGTGGGCTGCTGCGTGGTCAAGTCAGCCGGTCGACCACCCCCTCCCGCTCGGAGCCGCAGGGTGGCCGGGCCGGGCCGCCGACGCCGCCGCGGGCAGCCGGCGGCCCAGCCCACGTCTGGTTCTCGTCATGGCTGCTCCTGGTCGGCCTGGCCGGCGTGGCGGGCGAGTTCGGCGGCGTAGCGGGCCTGGAACTGCCGCGGGTACAGCGCCCGCAGCCGGTCAAGCGCCAGCAGCCGGGCCGCCGCCCGCATCTCCGCCGACGCGTCAGCAGGCAGGCCGGCCACTACTGAGCCGGTCAGCTGCTCCGCCTGTTCGGGGTACTGCTCGGCGAGCGCCTCCAGTACGATGGCCCGCGCCCGGGTCAGCGCCCGCGGGTCGATCCCTTCGGACAGCCCGGCGGTGGGCTGGTCGTAGCCGTGCTGCTTGCGGTAGGCGGCCAGCTCGACCTGGTAGCAGGCCGCGTACTCGGCGGGGTAGGCGGCCTGCAGGTCCGCCAGCGCCCGGGTCCAGGCGCGGCTTTGCGCCCGCTTCGGCGGCCCCTCCGGCAGCTCAGCGCGATCCTGGCGCAGACCGACGTCGACCCCACCACCAACGAGATCGCCCGGTTCCGGCCGCTGCTGGACCGTCTGGACCTTACCGGCACTGTGGTCACCGCCGACGCGCTCCACACCCAACGCGGGCATGCCGACTGGCTGGTCACCCACCAGCACGCCGCCTACCTGCTGATGGTGAAGGCCAACCAGCCCACCCTGCACCAGCAGCTGCGACGCCTGCCATGGCGCGAGGTCCCCGTCGCCGACCACCCCGCGACCGCGGCCACGGCCGCGTCGAGCTCCGCCGCTTGCAGGTCACCACCGTGCCCGGCCTACGGTTCCCCCACGCCACCCGGGCCCTGCGGATCACCCGACGAGTCCGGCCGCTGACTGGCCGGGGGTCGCGGTCCGTGACGGTGTACGCGGTCACCAGCCTGGCCGCCGCCCAGGCCCGCCCCGCGCGGCTGGCCAACTGGATCCGGGGTCACTGGGGCATCGAGGCGTTGCACCACATCCGCGATGTCACCTTCGCCGAGGACGCCTCCCAGGTCCGCACCGGCAACGCCCCACGGGCCATGGCCAGCCTGCGCAACCCCTGGCCATCGGCGTCCTGCGCCTGCGCGGCCACCACAACATCGCCGCCGCCCTGCGCCGCAACGCCCGCGACCCCACCCGGCTGCTGCCCCTGCTGGGCATCACCAGCCCATGAACCAGCCGTGCCGGCACGTTGCCGACGCGCTGCCTGCATGATCGCAACGACCCAATAGGTGTCAGGGCGACCTGCTGCTCGCCCGAACGCGTGGCGGGCGTGGTTGTCGGCTGCCTGGGCGATGATGCAGGCCAGCCGGGCCACCAGACCCCTGGCTCACCCGGGGAGGGCGCCATGAAGGTCGGCTTGCTGGGCACCGGCTTCGGCCTGGCCCACGCCCGCATCTACCACACCCACCCCCAGGTCAGCGACGTGGTCGTCTTCGGCCGCACCCCAGCCAAGCTGCGCGCCTTCGCCGAGGAGTTCGGCTACGCCACCACCACCGACCCCGCCGGCGTCTACGACGACCCCGCCGTCGACCTGGTCGACGTGTGCCTGCCCACCCCGCTGCACGCCGAGCACGTCATCCGCGCGCTTCATGCCGGCAAGCACGTGCTCTGCGAGCTGCCACTGGCCGCCACCATGGACGACGCCCGCCGCATCGTCGACGCCCACGCCGCCAGCGACCGGCAGGCCTTCGTCGACATGTTCGGCCGCTTCGACCCCGCCACCGCGTTCCTGCACACCGCCACCGCCCAGGGCAGCTACGGCACCCTCAAGACCCTGACGGTCGAGCTCCGCACCGCGCTGCTGCGGGAGGGCTACCAGATCGGCCTGGACACCATCGCCATGGACGTCCTGCACAGCAGCCTCGACACGATCGTCACCGCGCTGGGCCGACCCGCGTCGATGACCACCATGGGCGTGGCCAAGGACACCGCCGCGTCCGCCGCCGAGGTCCTGCTCGGCTACCCCACCACCATCGTGCGGTGCAGCGCCTCGGCGCTGCTGCCCAAGCCCTACGGGATGCGCGGCGGCTACCGCGCGGTGTTCACCGAGGGGGCCATCGAGAGCAGCTGGACCGCTGGCTACGACGGCCGCCCCACCGGCACGCTGACCGAGTACACCCAGCAGGGCCAGCGCGAGGTCGACCTCCCCGCCCGTGACGCCTACACCGCGGTGATCGACCACGTCATCGCCTGCTGCCAGGGCCGGGAGGGCTCCCGCATCAGCCCGGCCAGTGTCCTGGATACGCTCCAGCTCACCCTCGACGTCCACACCGCCCTGGCCGCACCCAAGCGGCCATGACCGGCGCGGCGAGCCTAGCGGGCTCGCAGCGCCCCGCGCCGACTCCTGCCACTCCCGGGGCATTACCGGCCGTGAAACAGTCAATCCCGCACCTTGCCGACGCCCTGGGGCGGAGGGGCGGCGGCTGCTCATGGCTTGATACCACAGCGGGGTTGTCGGTGCCGTAGAGGATCATGACCCCGGAACGCTTCTTGCCTGATCGTCCGCCCGAGGAGAGGAAGCCCTTTAGTGCTCAGCAACGTCCAGTACACTGCCTTCTACAAATTCTTGGTGTCGTTAGGGCTGGTGCTGGTTGCGTTGTCGCTGAGCCTCCCATGGCTCCTTCTCGATGGCTCGTTCAATCTCCTTGTTAAGCAGAGCGACCTGAATCAGTTAACTGCAACGGCTCAGACCACGATCAGACACCGCCAAGCGATCGTGCATGTCATGAGTCTTGTAGCACCTTGGATCTCGGTCGTGCTTTCTGTACTCGGCGTTACGCTGTCTTCTATTGGTGTAGTCCGATGGAGGACACGGCAGAACATCCACGATCAGACTGAAGACGCCACCTTAGAGAGGCTTCGAGCTGAAACTGCACAGATCCGTCGGGCGACGCCTCTCGAGCAAGACATACGGCAGAGCCAGGAGGCTTGGGCCTTGCTACAGGCGCAGCCCGAGCCACGACACCATGCCGCTGGCGAGGGGACGCCTCCAGAAGCGTCGTACCGGGACATCAAGGACCGGCTCAGAGAGGTAGAGCAATTAGCTCTTGAAAAGCTCACTAGGGCGTTTGAGGATACGCACGAGATCCATTCGCAGCAGAGACTGAGGCTGGGCGACAGGACATGGCTCGTCGACGCCATCCTGACGAGCCGGTCTCCGGACGGAATGGACCTCGTGGTGGATGTGAAGTACAACTCCTTTGACAAGAATATTAAGAATCGAGTCATTGAGGCCATTGCGTTCACGCATCAGCTCATGAACCGGCATTCGCCGCTGATCCAAGGCCACCTGTTGATGCCGCTCTTCCTCTTCGTAGCAGGAGGGCGCGCTCCCGAGAGGACCGCGGCGAGAGCTAAGGCAGAGATTGCTCGGGAGGATAGGCTGCCACTTCGTAAGTACAGCCTGGTGCTAACTGAGGATGAGCTCAGAAGGATTGATCCGCCGAGCCTGCGCGCCATGGTGCTTGCGGCACAGACCTGAGGACCGCAATGGAGCGTAGGGTCCGACTCTTCCTGGCGTCGCCCAGCGACGTAAAGGCGGAACGGGCTGCCGCACCGGTCCCAGCTCGACCAAGAGCTGGCAACACCCTGCCGGCGCCCGGCATCGGAGGTGCTGTCCGCGGCATAGGAGGAGGAGTCAGCGGCCGAGGCGTCGCATGACGGAAGGGTGCGCGTTGAGCTTCAGCAGTCTTTCCCATCTGGAGTGCGGGCGCTGCGGCACCGACTACGACGCCGGCGTTCCGCAGAACCTCTGCCGCGCGTGCGGCTCCCCCCTGCTCGCCCGCTACGACCTGGCAGCGGTGGGCTCCTCGCTGCGGCCGGCCGACCTCGCCCGGCGCCCGCCCGACCTGTGGCGCTACCACCAGCTGCTGCCCGTCGGCCGCGAGCAGGCGGTGACCACCCTGGGCGAGGGAATGACCCCGCTGCTGCCCATGGCCCGCTACGGCGAGCGGATCGGCCTGCCCCGGCTGCTGATGAAGGACGAAGGGCTGATCCCGACCGGCTCGTTCAAGGCCCGTGGCGCCGCCGTCGGGGTCTCCCGCGCGGCCGAGCTCGGGATCGGGCGGCTGGCGCTGCCGACCAACGGCAACGCCGGCGCCGCCTGGGCGCTCTACGCCGCCCGGGCCGGGCTGGCCGCCACGGTGGTGATGCCGCTGGACGCCCCGGAGGTCACCCGTCGCGAGTGCGTCGCCGCCGGCGCGGACCTGCGCCTGGTCGACGGCCTGATCGGCGACGCCGGCCGGATCGTCGGGGAGCTGGTCGCCGGGGCTGGCGGGCGCGTGTTCGACGCCTCGACGCTCAAGGAGCCGTACCGCGTCGAGGGCAAGAAGACCATGGGGATCGAGATCGTCGAGCAGCTCGGCTGGCGGGTGCCCGACGTGATCGTCCACCCGACCGGCGGCGGCGTCGGCCTGATTGGCATCCACAAGGCGCTGAAGGAGCTCAGGGAGCTGGGCTGGATCGCCGGCGACCCGCCGCGGCTGGTCGCCGTCCAGGCCGAGGGCTGCGCGCCGGTCGTGCGCGCGTTCGAGCGTGGGGAGCGGGAGACCACGCACTGGCCGGACGCGCACACGGTCGCGTTCGGCATCAACGTGCCCAAGCCGCTCGGCGACTTCCTCATCCTGGAGGCGCTGGCCGAGACCTCGGGGACGGCGATCAGCGTCGGCGACGACGAGATGCTGGCCGACCTGCGCCTGGTCGCCTCGCTCGAAGGCGCCTTCGTCTGCCCCGAGGGGGCGGCCGCCTTCACGGCTGCCCGCCGGCTGCGCGAATCCGGCTGGCTCGACGCCGACGACCAGGTCGTGGTCCTGAACACCGGCACCGGCCTGAAGTACCCGCAGACGATTCAGATGGAGACCTGATGGCCAACCGGTTTCTCTACCTCGCCCGCCACGGCGAAGCGGGCAAGGACGGCGGTCTCAGCGAGGCCGGCAGGCAACAGGCCAGGCTCCTCGGGGAGCGGCTACGGGACGCGCCCCTGTCGGCCATCCACCACGGCCCGTTGCCACGCGCGGCCCAGACCGCCGCGCTGCTCGCCGAGCACCTGTCCGGCGTGCCGGTCCACCAGTCGGAGCTGGTCGGCGACTTCATCCCGTCAGTGCCGGACCTGGGCCTCCTGCCGCCGGCCTACGCCAAGCTCGTCGAGAGCTACTCCCCGCCGAGCGCGCCCAAGGGCCCGCCTTGGCCGCGGCGGCCATCGAGCGCCACGCGGTGACGGCCGACGAGGACCGGCACGAGCTGATCGTCACGCACAACTTCCTCATCGGCTGGTTCGTGCGCCACGCCCTCGCCGCCCCGGACTGGCGCTGGCTTGGCCTGAACCAGGGCAACTGCGCCCTGACCGTGATCCTGTACCGCCCCGACCGCCCCGCCTCCTGGTGACCTACAACGACATGGGCCACCTCCCCCCGCCCCTGCGCTGGACGGGGTTCCCCGCCGTCCTGCGGATCTGACTCACCACGTCGGCCGGAGCGGTCGTGCCGGTGCGCTCGGCCGATGAAGCCTTCTTCACATTGACCCCCATGGTGCCCCTGACCTGAAGCAGGGCGCGTTCGGCCGCGGCCGGTGCGCACTGGATGAAGGGAGTTTCACCCAATTCTGCGCAATCTCTGAGAGATAGTGATCTCTCTCACCCGTGTCATCGGTGCCAACCGGGGAGGAGTGGTCGTCCCCATGACTGCTGACGGGATCCGGCTCGCTTCCTACCCCGGCGTGTCCGGGCCTTCGGCCCTGGCGGTGGCGGCGGATCACCGCGTCCCGTTCGTGGAGGTGCTGGAGCGCTACCAGCGCATGGGGACGCTGCCGTTCTCGTGCGCCGGGCACAAGCTCGGCAGCGGCGCCGACCGCGAGGTCGTCGCCATGCTCGGCGCGGAGTTGTTCGCGGCCGACGTCTGGCTCGACACCACCACCTACGACCGGACGCTGCGCGAGGCCGAGGCGCTCGCCGCGGCCACCTGGGGGGCCGACCGGACCTTCTTCCTCGGCAACGGCTCCTCCAGCGGCAACCACGCCTACATGCTGGCCACCCTCGCCCCCGGCGACGAGGTCGTGGTGGCCCGCGACCTGCACAAGTCGATGCTGGCGGCGCTGATCCTGACCGGTGCGCGCCCGGTGTACGTCGCTCCCCGCCTCCACCCCGAGCTGGGCATCGGCGTGGGCGTCCACCCCGACGACGTCGCCGCCGCGCTCGACGCCCACCCGGCGGCAAAGCTGGTCGCCCTGGTCAGCCCGTCCTACTTCGGCGTCGCCGCCGACCTGGCCGCGATCACGCGCACCGCCCACGAGCGGGACGTCACGGTCTACGTCGACGAGGCCTGGGGGCCGCACTTCTCCTTCCACCCCGAGCTGCCGCTGTCGGCCATGGCCGCCGGCGCCGACGGCGCCGTCACCAGCACCCACAAGATGCTGAGCAGCCTCAGCCAGAGCTCGATCCTCAACGTCCGCGGCGGGCGCGTCGCGCCCGAGCGGATCGCCTCGGCGGTCAAGCTGACCCAGACCACCAGCCCGCTGGTGCCGCTGCTCGCCTCGATCGACGCCTGCCGCCGGCAGATGGCGCTCGAGGGCGAGGCCCTGCTCAGCCGCACCCTCACGCTCGCGGAGCACGCCCGGCGCCGGCTCGGGATGCTGCCTGGGCTCGAGGTGCTCGACGCGGCGGCGCTCGGCCTGGACCCGCGCCAGCTCGACCCGACCAAGCTGGTCGTCGACGTCGCCGGGCTCGGCCTGACCGGGCTCGAGGCGGAACGGGCGCTGCGGGACACCTTCGCGATCGCGCCCGAGGGCAGCGACCTGTCCTCGGTCATCCTGTTCCTGACCATCGGCGACACCCGGTACAGCGTGGAGCAGCTCGTCGGCGCGTTCGCGGCCCTGTGCGCCGAGCGCCAGCGCGGCCCTGTCCGTCGGGCGGCGACCGCCTCGCTGCTCCAGCCTCCCAGACCGCCCGTTCACCGCGGGGCTGGCCATTCGGTCCTCGGTGCCTCCGGACCGCACGTCGCGGCGGGCGCGCCACCGCGCTCCTCCGGGGCGGCGATCGCCCCGGGCGTGCAGGCGATGACGCCACGGGACGCCTTCTTCGCCGCCGCCCGCGCCGTGCCGCTCGCCGCGGCGGTCGGCGAGGTCGCCGCCGAGCTGGTCACCCCCTATCCCCCAGGCATCCCGGTGCTCGCTCCCGGCGAGGTGATCACCGCCGACAAGCTCGCCTACCTGGCCAACGGCAGCGCCCACGGCATGTACGTCTGCGGGCCCGCCGACCCTTCCCTCGCGACCATCCGGGTGGTCGCGGGCGACAGATCGGAGTCGACATGGACCTCGTGAGCGCCGACCACCAGGCCGCGGCCAGCTTCGCCAAGCTCCGCTCGCCCGCCAACGGCCGCGTGCCCACCCGCCAGCCGGCGACCGCCGGCAAGCTGCGGATCCCCTTCGGCGGACGCCTGCTCCTGCTCGGCTGCGGGTCGGTGTCCCGCTGCCTGCAGCCGCTCCTGCTCCGCCACCTGGAGATGGACCTGACCAAGCTGACCGTGCTGGACTTCGACGACCGCGCCCTGCCCGCCACCGACCTGCTGCAGGCGGGCGCGCGCCTGGTCCGTCACCGGATCAAGCCCGACAACCTCGCCTCCACGCTGCGCGGGCAGCTCGGCCCCGGCGACCTGCTGGTCAACCTCACCTGGGACATCGACACCGGCGACCTCGTCCAGTGGTGCCACGACCACGGCGTCCTGTACGTCGACACCTCGGTGGAGCTGTGGGACAACACCTTCGCCGACCACGCGGCGACCCGCCCGGTCGACCGCACCCTGTACGTCCGGCACATGGCCCTGCGGCGCCGGGCGGCCGCCTGGGGGCGGCGCGGCCCCACCGCCGTGGTCGAGCACGGCGCCAACCCGGGGCTGGTGAGCCACTGGGCCAAGGTCGCGCTCCGCGACATCGCCACCACCATGCTGGCCGAGCCGGAGCGGCTGCCGGCCCCGCTCGACCCGGCCCGGAGAGAGCGCCTCGAGGACGCCCTGGGCGCCGGCGAGTGGGCGCGCCTGGCGATGGAGACGGGCACCAAGGTGATCCACATCTCCGAGCGGGACACCCAGATCAGCGACCTTCCCAAGGAGGTCGGCGAGTTCGTCAACACCTGGTCGATCGCCGGCTTCTACGAGGAGGGGACCGCCACCGCCGAGCTCGGCTGGGGCACCCACGAGCGGCGGCTGCCGCCGGGCGCCCACACCCACGCGACCGGGCCCCGCAACCAGATCTGCATCGCCCGCCCGGGCATGGACACGTTCGTCCGCTCCTGGGTGCCGATCGGCGGGCAGATCGACGGCATGGTGATCCGCCACGGCGAGGCGTTCACGATCAGCGACCACCTCACCGTCCGGGACGGCGACCGGCCCGTCTACCGGCCCACCGTCCACTACGCCTACCTGCCGACCGACGCGGCCATGGCCTCGCTGCACGAGTGTCGCATGACCGGCTACCGGCTGCAGGGGCGCCAGCGCATCATGGACGACGACATCGTCAGCGGCGCCGACGAGCTCGGGGTCCTGCTCCTCGGCCACGACCTCAACGGCTGGTGGACGGGCTCGCAGCTCGACATCAAGGAGGCCCGCGAGCTGGTGCCGCACCAGAACGCCACCACCCTGCAGGTGGCGGCGTCGGTGCTGGGCGCGGTCGCCTGGATGCTGCGCAACCCCAACCGGGGCCTGTGCGTGCCCGACGACCTCGACCACGACGAGGTTCTCGAGGTTGCCAACCCGTACCTGGGGCCGTGCCCGTCGATCCCGACCGACTGGACGCCGCTGAAGCAGCGCGGCTACCCGTTCGAGCAGGTCAATGGCGGCACTCCCCGCGACGACGACGTCTGGCAGTTCGCCAGCTTCCTGACCAGGTGAGCGGGAGCTGGCCATGCTCGCTGGTACCGACCCGGCCGGGCGGCCCCGCCACGGCGAGGCGGCACACGGGCGCCACGAACCTCCGGTCTACGACGACCAGTGGATCCGGCGCGGTGTCGACCGGGCGACCTTGACCTGGGAGGGGTCGAGCCTGGTCCGGCTCGACCAGCTCCTGTTCACCGGGCTGCTCGACTCCTTCGGCATGACCCTGGGCTGGACGGTGTTCAGCCTGCTCGCCCTGCAGGCGCACGGGCTGGCCGGCGTCGGCGCCTACAGCGCCGCCATGCTGGTGGGCGTGGCCCTGTCGGCGCCGGCGACCGCCTGGCTCTCGCCCCGCCTCGGCGCCGGGGCGCTGCTGCGGACCACCTCGGGGGTCGAGGCGGCGCTGCGGGTGGCGAGCTTCGCCCTGCTGCTGGCCGGCGCGCCGGTCGCGGTGGTCGCCGGGGTCGTCGTGGTCATGTACGCGTCGGGCCTGGCGTGCTACGCGGGCATGCGGGCCGAGGTCAGCGCGGCCAGCCCTCCCGGCCGCGTCGCCGCCACCATGACCCTGTTCGTGACGGCGATCCTGGCGGTCGAGGCCGGCGGCGTCGCCAGCGCCGCGCTGCTCCCCGGCGAGCCGCCCGGCACCGCCGGCGGCCTGCTGCTCGGGGTGGTGGCCTTCTACGGCCTCTCCCCGCTCTCCGTGTGGCTGGTCGCCCGCGGCGCCCGGGTGGGCAGGGCGCCGCGGCGGGGCGCCAGGCGCGGCCGCGCACGCGCCTGGCCGCCGCTGCTGGCGGGGGCGCTGATCATGCTGGTCGGCTCCGGCCCCGCCCTGCTCGCCGTCGGCCTGGCCGCGGAGCTGTACGGGTCCCGCTGGGTCGCCGGCGCGGCGCTGGCGTTCACCGCCGGGGCGTTGCTGGCGCCGTGGGCGGTGGCGCTGCTCGAACGCTGGCGGCTGCCGGCCAGCGTCACCTGGCCGGCCTGGGGCGCCGGCATGCTGCTCGGCTGGGTCGTCGCCCCGAGGCACGTCGCGGGGCTGATCCTCGCCCAGGTCCTCGCGGGACTCTGCGTCGCCGCCTTCGAGGGCAGCATGGACGCCTTCGTCGCCGCCAGGCAGGCCCGCGCCCACCTGACGGGGAGCCTCGCGGCCAGCGAGGCGGTGCGCGCGCTCGGCAGCGCCGCGGCCGTCGCGACCCTGCCCGAGGTCGTCGGCGCCCGCTCGATCGCCGGCTTCAGCGGGGTCGCCAGCGCGACGCTCCTGGCGGCCACCGTCGTGGCCGTCGCCGCCCGCTGGTGGACCCGGTCGGCCCCGGCGCCTCGCCCTCGGCGGGCCCGCGGCGGGGAGCCGGCCCGGCTGCCCGCCATGGCGTTCAGCATGGCCGGCGCGCCCAGCGGCATGCCCGGCGCGCTGGGCGCCACCTGGGCGGTCCAGCCCGCCTCCGGTGGGAGGCCGCAGGGTCACGTGACCGCACGAACCGGCGGCTCGACCGGTTCTCCACCAGTCTCCGATCGGAGGTGGACTCGCATGAACGGCGAAGGCAGGCAAGCCCCCCCGGCCGACGACTGGCCGTGGAGCCCCAAGCACTCACGGCCCAGGAGCCGCCGCCGGCCGTTCCTCCGGTGGGCGTCCGGCGTGGTGCTGCTCGCCGCCGTCGGCGGCGTGATGTTCCAGGTCGGGCAGGCGGTCGACCCAGGCCGCCCGGCCGGCGCGCAACCGGCGCCCACCTACCAGAGCGCCGTGATCGCCGCGCCCACGACCAGGCCGCCGGCGCCGGCGACGACCGCGGCGCCCCTGCCGCGGGTGCTCAACCTGATCACCAGGAACATCGGCACGGAGCAGAACCCGGACCGGGTGTACCTGCAACGCGGGGCGGTCGGCATCGCGGACGCCCGCCAGGGCCGGCACCCCCAGTTCGTCGTCCGGCGCGGTCAGCTCCTCAAGATGCGCGTGGACAACCAGGACCGTTTCATCCACAGCTTCACGTTCGCCAAGGCGCGCGTGAACCTGGACGCCTGGGAGGGCACGATCACCTCGGCGACCTTCAAGGCGCCGAGCACCCCCGGCACCTACCAGTTCTACTGCCGCTACCGGAAGCTCGGCATGTCGGGCACGCTGGTGGTGCAATAGGCAGCAGCGGCCCTCAGCGCCGGATGATCGCGTCGGCGGCGGCCTGCCACTTCTGCTGCCGCTGGCCGCTGACGGTGACGATCGCCAGCTTGGTCGAGGACGGCGGGTAGATCTCCGGGTCGCTGAGCTGGTCGGCGGGCAGCAGCGGCTTGGCCAGCGAGACCGGGGTGCCGTAGCTGACGTACTTGGAGATGCGGGCCTGCACCGTCGGGCTCAGCACGTAGTTCATGAAGCGTGCGGCGTTGCCGGGGTGAGGCGCGCCCTTGGGGACGCACATCACGTCGACGAACCGTAGCGAGCCTTCCCTGGGGATGTCGTAGGCGACGTCGGGGTTCTGCTCCTGGGCCTGGAACGCGTCGCCGCTCCACCCCTGGGCGAGCCAGGTCTCGCCGGCGGCCAGCTCGTCGATATAGGTGTCGTCGGTGAACTTCTTGAGCCTCGGCTTGATCGAGCGCACCAGCTTGACGACCTCGGCAAGGTCGCCGTCCTGGGCCGAGTTGGGGTTCTTGTGCAGGTAGATGAGCGCGCAGCCGATCAGGTCGGTGGTCTCGCGCAGCAGGGAGATGCGGCCGCGGGCGGCGGCGGGCGGCGCGAACACCGCGGCCCAGGAGTCGACCTTGCCGCCGGGCACGCGCCGCTTGTTGTAGCCGATCCCGGTGGTGCCCCACTGCCACGGGATGGTGTAGCGGTTGCCGGGGTCGTAGTCGGTCTCGACGAACTCCTTGTCGAGGTTGGTGAGGTTGGGGATGAGGTCCTGGCGCAGCGGCTCGATCAGGCCGAGGCCACGGTAGGTGGGGATGAAGTTGTTGGTCGGCACGATGATGTCGTACTGGGTGGGGGCGGCGCGCATCTTGGCCAGCAGGTCCTCGTTGGAGGAGAAGACGTCGTAGTTGACGCGCACGTTGGTGTGCGCCTGGTAGGCGGGGATGGTCTGGTCGTCGATGTAGTCGGGCCAGTTGTAGATGTTCAGCACGCGCTCGTCGCGCCGGTTGCCCGGCAGCGACAGCGGGCCGCTGCCGCCGTCGCGGCCGAGCCCCGCCACGGTGCCGCCGGCGTAGCCGGCCACCCCTGCGACGCCGAGCAGGGCGGCGTTGCGGAGGAAGCCACGCCGTCCGAGCCGCCGGTCGGGCGTCTGCATGAGCAGGTTCAGCTCGCGTTCGTCTTCCTTGCCGTGCAGCACCATGCTGGCTCTCCTCCGTTCAAACGCTGCTATCCCTGGCGCACGGTGATCTCGTCGATGAGCAGCGCGTCGCCGCCGGCCACGCCGTCGGCGGTGATCTCGAGGCCCAGGTCGGTGCGGGCGGCCACGGTGTGGTCGACGATGACCGTGCGCCAGACCATGCCGGGCAGGGTGGTCGTGACCGTCTGCGAGCTCTCCGGCCTGGGGCCGGTGCCGACCAGCCGCAGGGTGACCTTGAGGCCGGGCCCGGTCGAGCGCACGTAGGCCTTGGCGACGAAGCGGGTGCCCTTGCTCGCGCTCCGCACCAGGCCGTACTGGGCCAGCCCGATCCGCGCCGGCTGCGGCCCGCGGGAGCGCAGCGAGGCGCACGCCCCGGACGTCCGCCCCTGCGGCGCGCTGCTGGCGTCGGTCGGCCCGAGCACCCGCCAGCCGCTCAGGTTCTGCTCGAAGCTCCAGTTGGTGACCGGGTTGCCGAGCAAGGTGCCCGGCGTGCCGGCGGTCGAGCCGGACGCCTGCTCGCGCGGGGCGGCGTCGGACCCGGTGTGGTCGGGCAGGTTGGCCAGGACCATCCCCACGATGAGGACGACGGAGAGCAGGATGAGCGACTGGGCCATGAAATCGCGGTTCCTGGTCAGGTCCAGCCGGCTCTTGCGCGTGGCCAAGTGCCTTGGGGGAAACGGCTGCATGACCGGACTCTCCGGGCCGGCGCTAACGCATCGGTAATCAGCCGCGCGCAGCTCTACGCACCGATCTACGTGCACCGCTCTACGCGGGCGGCCCGGGTCGACGACCGCGGCGGGGTCTACAGGCGGCGGTACATGACGTGCAGCCCGACGTAGCCCTCGACGGGGTGGTGGAAGCCCTCTGGGATGGTGGCGACCACCTCGAAGCCGAGCTTGCGCCACAGCGCCACCGCCGGGACGTTCGTCGCCACCACGGCGTTGAACACCATCGCACGGTAGCCGTCGGCGCGCGCCTGCTCGAGGACGTGCTCGCCGAGCGCCCGGCCGACGCCGCGGCCGGCGTGGTCGGGGTCGACCATGAAGCCGGCGTTGGCGACGTGCGCGCCGCCGCCGCCGTGGTTGGGATGGGTCTCGGCCGTGCCGACCACGGTCCCGTCGGGGTCGACGGCCACGACGGTGCGGCCGGGCGGCTCCTGTATCCACATCGCCCTGGCCTCGGCCTCGCCGGTGTCAGGATCCCAGGAGAAGGTGTCGCCCGCGGCCACGATGCGGCGCAGGAACGGCCAGATCGCGGGCCAGTCGTCGGGGGTGGCATCTCTGATCAGCATGTGCCAAGCATGACGGCCGGCAACGACCGATCGCGACAGGAATTTCCAGGAGGCAGCCGATGACCAGCACCGAGGTTCCCCGCGGCCGGCGCCGGCCGGCGGTGGTCGACGCCCCCTCCAACCTCGGGCTGCGCCCGCCGGTCGAGGGGACCGTCCCTGGCTGCTACAAGCTCGCCGGGGCGCTGCGCGACTGCGGCGTCGTGCGGCGGCTGGGCGCCGAGGACGCCGGCTGCGTGACCCCGCCCCGCTACGACCGTGGCGGCTGGAAGCCCGGCGACGGCGTCTTCAACGCCGCCTCCATCGGCGCCTACAGCCGGCGGCTCGCCGACCGGTTCGGCGGCCTCCTGGACGCCGGCCGCTTCCCGGTGGTGCTCGGCGGCGACTGCAGCATCCTGCTCGGCACGGCGCTGGCGCTGAACCGCCGCGGCCGCTACGGCCTGGCCTTCCTCGACGGGCACTCCAACTTCCGGCACCTGGGCAACGCCCCCTACGTCGGCGCCGCGGCGGGCGAGGACCTCGCCTTGGCGACCGGGCGCGGCCAGGAGGATCTGACCGACATCGAGGGCCGGCGGCCCTACGTGCGCGACGACGACGTGGCCGTCCTGGGCATCCGCGACCTCGACGAGGCCCTGACCGAGCTCGGCGAGCTGGCCGTGCCGGTGTGGGAGGTGACGCGGCTGCGGGCCGACAGCCCGGCGGGTGCCGCCCGCGCGGCCCTGGCCCGCCTTGAGCGGGAGGAGCTGGACGGCTTCTGGGTGCACCTGGACGCCGACGTCCTGGACCCGGGCGTGATGCCGGCGGTGGACAGCCCCGACCCCGACGGCATCAGCCACGAGGAGCTGATCGCGCTGCTCGGCCCGCTGGCCGCCGCGCCCGGCTGCGCGGGCGTGGAGGTGACCGTCTTCGACCCCGACCTCGACCCCGACGGCCGGCTCGCGCGGGAGCTGAGCGACACCCTGGTCGCCGCGCTCGCTCCCTGAGGGTCAGGCGACCGGCGGGGCGGGTGCGGGCAGCTCGTCCAGCTGGCGCCGGGCCCTCGCGGCCAGCGGGACGATGCCCTTGCGCTCGCAGAGCCGTAGCGCCTCGGTGGCCGCCCCCGCCGCCTCCGGCGGCCTCCCGGCGGCGAGCACCGCGGCCAGGTCGAGCAGGGCGCCGGCCCGCAGCTCGAGGTTGTCGGTGGCCTCGGCGAGCCGGACGGCCTCCCGCGCGAGCCGTTCGCCGTCCGCCCGGCGCCCGCGGCGCGCGAGCACCTTGGCGCGGACGCCGCGCCACACGACCTGGGTGAACACGTCCGACGGAGCGGCCAGCCGCTCGCTGCGCGCGCTCTCCGCCTCGGCGTCGCCGTCGCGGCCGAGGCGCCAGGCGGCCTCGGCGAGCCAGGCGGCCACCGTCGAGCGGCTGCCGCTGTCGCCCATCCACTCGAAGGCGCGGTCGGCGCGGCGGAGCTGCACCTCGGCCGCTGCCGGGTCGTCGGCCAGCAGCTCGCTGGCCCCCGCCTCCATCACGATGCGGGCGCGGGCGCGTGCCAGCCCGAGCTGCTCGTAGGTGGCGGCGCTCTCGGCGAGGCGCGCACGCGCGCCCGCGGCGTCGCCGCGGCGCGCCGCGAGCTGGCCGAGGTCGAACAGGGCGTCCGCCTCGCCCAGCAGGTCGCCGCCGTCGCGGGCGTCCTGCAGCACGCGCTCGGCGCGGGCGGCCGCCCGGTCGAGCGGGATGGGCCCGTAGAGCAGGGCGACGCTGACCATGCCGGCCAGGGTGGCCCGCAGGCGCCGGTCGCCCGCCCGCTGGGCGTGGCGCAGGCCGCGGACCAGGGCCGCCAGCGCGTCCTGGAAGTGGTTCTGGAAGGCGTCCGCGAGCGCGACGACCTGCATCGCCTGCGCCTGGCCGCGCTGGTCGCCGAGCCGCGCGAGCACGGCGGCGCAGCGCTCCGCCTCGCGCCTGACCTCCTCGGCGGGGGCGTCGGGGCCGGTGAACAGCCGCCAGCGCCAGCGCTGCAGGCCGAGGTGGGCGACCAGCCGCTCGTCGCGGGCCGCCGAGGCCAGCTCCAGCCCGCCGGCGAGCAGGGTCTCGGCTCTTGCCAGCTCGCCGGTGGCGCCGAGGGCCTCGGCCAGGTCCGGCAGCAGGGCGAGGCGTCCGGGGTCGCCGGCGGGCAGCAGCCCGGCGGCCCGTTCGAGCAGGCGGACGGCCGCCGGCATGTCCTCGCGGGCGACGGCGCGGCGGCCGGCCGCGCCGAGGTGCGCGCCGGCGCGGCCGGCGAGCAGGCGCCCGTGCTCGCCGGGCGCGCCCAGCGCGGCGAGGCAGTGGTGCGCCTGCTCCAGGTGGTAGCCGAGGACCTCCTGGAGCGCTCCGAGGCGGCCCGAGGCCGCGGACTCCAGCCAGTCGGCGAGCCGCTCGTGCAGCTCGGCCCGCAGGCGCTTGGAGGTGGCCTCGTAGGCGACGTCGCGCACGAGCTGGTGGCGGAACTCGTAGGAGCCGGTCGCGGCCGGCTCGGCCCGGACGAGCGCCTTGCGTGTCAGCGCTTCGAGGCTCGTCCCCACCTGCTCGGGTGGTGGCGGCGGCGCCAGCTCGGTGACCTGGGCGGCGGTGAACTCCTTGCCGACCACGGCGGCGCGGTCGACGGCCGCCCGCTCGGCCGACTCCAGGCGGTCGAGCCGGGCGAGCAGCAGCGCGCTGACCGAGAGCGGGATCTTCAGGGCCGAGAGGTCGCCGGCCGGCACCCAGCGCCCCCGCTCGCGGCGGAGATGGCCCTCGTCCACCAGCATCTGCACCAGCTCCTCGACGAACAGCGGGTTGCCCTCGGCGGTGCCCACGATGCGGCGCCGGGTCGCCTCGTCCAGCTCGGACGGGCCGAGCAGGCGGTCGAGCAGGAGCAGGCCGTCCTCGTCGCCCAGCGCCTCGAGCGTCATCGACTCGGCGTCGACCGCGTCGCCGCCCCACAGCGACCGCTGCTCGACCAGCTCCGGCCGTCCGAGGCAGAGCAGCAGCACCGGCCGGTCGCGCGACCGGCTGGCGGCGTGCTCGACGAGGTCGAGCAGGGTCGGCTCGGCCCAGTGGAGGTCGTCGAGCAGGACGACCAGGGGCCGGCCGCCGGCGACGACCTCCAGCACGCGACGGATGGCCCAGAACGTCTCTTCGAGCTGGCCGGCCTCGCCGGCCAGGCCGAGGACGGGGCCCAGGAGGCCGGCGATCCGCTCGGCCCGCTCCTCGCCGGCCACCAGCTCGGCCAGCTTGGCCTGGGCCGCCGCCGGCGAGTCCTCCGGGGCGATCCCGGCCGCGTCGCGCAGGACCTCGGCCACCGGCCAGAAGGTGATGCCGTCCCCGTACGACAGGCAGCGGCCGCGCAGCACGGTCGCCCGCCCCTCGAGCGAGGCGCAGAACTCGGCCGCGAGCCTCGACTTGCCGACCCCCGCCGCCCCCAGCAGCGTGAACAGGCAGCAGGTGCGGCGCGCCACGCTGCGCTCGAACGCCTCGGCGAGCCGCGCCCACTCGGCCTCGCGGCCGACCATGGGCGCGTCCGCGCGGCGGGCGTGGCCCGGGACGCCGGGAAGGACGGCCCGCAGCCTCCAGGCCAGGACGGGCTGCGCCTTGCCCTTGACGTCGAGGGGCGGCAGGGGCTCCACCTCGACCGCGTCGCGCACCAGCCGGTAGGTGGACTCACCGAGGATGACCTCGCCGGGCGCTGCCGCCTGCTCCAGCCGGGCGGCCAGGTTCACCGCGTCGCCCACGGTCACGTCCTGGCCGTAGAGGTCGTCCCCGACCACCACCTCGCCGGTGTTGACCCCGGTCCGCAGCAGGATGCGCAGGCCCCAGGCCGCCTCCAGCTCATGGTTGAGCTCCGCCAGCGCCGGCCCCAGCTCGCTGGCCGCCCGCACCGCCCGCAGGGCGTCGTCCTCGTGCGTCCAGGGCACGCCGAACACGGCCATGGCGGCGTCGCCGATGAACTTCGACACCTTGCCGCCGTGGCGTTCGAGCACCCCGGCGACCTGCCGGTAGTAGCGGGTGGTCAGCTCGCGGAGGGGCTCGGTGTCGAGCCGCTCGCCGAGCGGCGTGGAGCCGACCACGTCGCTGAACACGATCGTGACGGTCTTGCGGACCGCGGCCACCGCCCCGCCCGGTCTAGGCCTCGGGCTGGCGGGTGCTGGTGCCCCAGTGCGGCTGCGGCCGCCCCGGCTCCCGCCAGAACCAGTCCATCCCGCCCGCCGGCGGCCGCAGCGCCGGCGGGGCGTTGTAGAAGACGGCCAGCGACGAGGTGATCGAGGTGACCCCCGGGACGCTCGGCACGTCGAGCAGGAGCGCGTCGCGCAGCTCGTGGTAGTCGTGGCTGGCCAGCTCCGCCATGACCTGGTACCGGCCGGCCACGGCGTGCACGGCCACCACGAGGTCGATGCGGCGCAGCGCGTCGACGGCGGCGTGGATGCGGTCGTACGGGGGCTCGACCGTCAGGCAGACGAACGCCTCGTGCTTCTGGGGGAGCACGCCCTTGATCGAGGGCGGGTTGGGCCGCAGCGGGATGGCGGTCTCGTGCGCCACCACCCCCCACCTGGACGCGTGCTCGATCTGGGCGACGACGTCGGTGACCTCCGGCCCGGTGACCACGGCGACGGCCAGGTGGGCGCCGACCGTGCGGGCCGCGAAGCGCACCGCCTCCACCGCCTCGAGCCGGTCGATGACGTCGTCGTCGGCCTGATGGACGAGCACGTACGCGTCCACGATGCGTCCCCCTCCTCGCTCGGCCGGCGTGCCGCCGGCACCTCCCCGACAAGGGTTCGCCCGGTCGGGTACCAGGCGGGAGCACCATAAGCCTCGACGCCGCCGGGCGTCGATCCGCCCACCGCTCGTCGGCCTTCGTCCGCGGATGGTTCACACTTGTAGGCTGGCACGTGGCTCCGGAACGTGGGGAGGCTGGGTTCATGGGCGCGACGGTCAGAGGCTTCACCTACGAGCGGGTGGCGGGCACGATCGACCACTCGCTGCTGCGCCCCGAGCTGACCGCGGCGGAGGTGGAGGCCGGCTGCGAGCTCGCCGACCGCTACCGCGTCGCCTCGGTGTGCTGCCGCTCGGTCGACGTGCCGCTGGTCGTCCCGCTGCTCGCCGGGAGCCCGGTCGCGGTCGGGACCGTGGCGGGGTTCCCCCACGGCTCCTCCCCGACCGAGGTGAAGGTGCACGAGGCACGGCTTGCGCGGTCGCAGGGCGCCGCCGAGATCGACATGGTGCTCGGCATCGGCTGGCTGCGCTCGGGGGAGGTGGGCCGCGTCGAGGAGGAGATCCGCCAGGTGGTGGCCGCGGCGGACGGCGCGGTGGTGAAGGTCATCTTCGAGAACGCCTACCTGAGCGACGACCAGAAGGTCGCCGCGTGCAAGGCGGCCGAGGCCGCCGGCGCCGACTACGTCAAGACCTCGACCGGCTTCGCGCCGAGCGGCGCGACCGTGGAGGACATCCGCCTCATGCGCGTCAACGTCTCGCCGCGGGTCAAGGTGAAGGCGGCCCACGGCGTGCGCACGCTCGACGCCCTGCTCGACGTGATGGAGGCTGGCGCCGAGCGCTGCGGCGCCACCGCGACGGCCAGGATCCTCGATGAGTTCCGCGGCAGAGCCGGCGCCTGAGCGGCGCCGCTACCTGGGCCTCGACCTCGGCGGCACCAACATCAAGGTCGCGGTCGTCGAGGAGCGGGCCGGCGACCGCGGCGATGGCCTGACCACGATCGCCGTGCGGGAGAGCCACCCCACCGAGGCCCAGCGTGGCCCCGAGGCCGTGGTCGAGCGGCTCGCCGAGGTCGGCCGCACGGCGCTCGCGCGGCACGGGCCGGTGACGGCCGTCGGCGTCGGCATCGCCGGGATCTACGACGAGGAGGGCCGCGCGGTGCTGCTGCCCAACCTCCCCGGGGAGTGGAGGGGCGTGCCCGTCCAGGCGCCGCTGGCCAAGGCGCTCGGCCGACCGGTCGCGCTGGTCAACGACGCCCGCGCGTTCAGCCTCGCCGAGTCCCTGCTGGGCGCGGCCCGCGGGCTCGGCACGGTGGTGTGCCTGGTGCTCGGCACCGGCGTCGGCGGCGGGGTGGTGGTCGGCGGGCGCCTGCTGCTCGGGACCGGCATCGCCGGCGAGATCGGCCACCAGACCGTGCAGTTCGGCGGGCCGCCCTGCGGCTGCGGCAACGCGGGCTGCGCCGAGGCGCTCACCCGCGCGGACGTGTTCGCCCGCCTCGGCGGGCGGGCGACCGCCCAGGAGGTGTACGAGGCCGCGCGCGACGGCGACGCCAAGGCGCGCGCCGCCGTCGAGCACGTGGTGCGCTGGCTCGGGGTCGCGCTGGCCAACGCGTACGTCCTGCTCGCGCCCGACGCCTTCGTGGTCGGCGGCGGCATCGCGGCAGCGGGCGACCTGCTGCTCGGCCCGCTCGAGGAGGAGGTGCGGCGCCACGTCTTCCTGGCGCCGCCGGAGCGGGTCCGGGTGCTGCCCGGCGCGCTCGGTCCCTACGCCGGCGCGGCCGGGGCGGCGCTGCGCGGCAGGGAGGCGGTGCGCGAGACGCTGAACACCGCGTCGATGGCGTAGTTGTCGCCGTTGTAGGCCGACTCGGTGTGCTCCAGCGGCAGCCCGTCCGGGTCGTAGATGATGCGGCGCTCCACCAGCAGCGCGGAGCGGGGCGGGATCTGCAGCAGCCGTGCCGTGGCGGCGCTGGCGACCCGCGCGCGGATCCAGGCGCGCGAGACGGACGGCACGTAGCCGCGCGCCACCAGGCTGTCGTGGAGCGAGCCCGATTCCAGGTCGTCGGCGAGCACGCCGGCGCACTCCGACGGGAGCGCGGCCTGCTCGATCGCCAGCGGCACGCCGTCGGCCAGCCGCAGCCGCGAGATCGCCACCACCCGGGCGCCGTCCGCCAGCCGCAGCGCCTCCAGGTCGGCGCTGGTGGCGGGCCGCAGCCCCGCCTCGAGGAGCCGGGACGAGGCCTTCATGCCGCGCCGCCGCATGTCTTCGGTGAAGCTCATCAGCGAGCCCTCGTGGCGGTGGATCGGCCGCGGCGTGACGAAGGTGCCGGCGCCGCGGCGCCGCTGCACCAGGCCCTCGGCCGCCAGGTTCTGCACCGCCTGCCTGGCGGTCATGCGGCTCACGCGGAACTGGGCGGCGAGCTCCGACTCCGACGGCAGCGCGTCCCCGGGCGCGGAGGAGAGGACGCGGCGGCGCAGCCACCGTTCGATCTCCTGGTACCGGGCTTCCGGCGAGCGCTGTCCCAATGGACTCCTTGACCTCCTCGACGGCCAAGTCTAGTGTTTCGCGAAATGACTAGACAACTACCTCTGGCAAGTATGGAGTGCTGAATGGCCGCTTCCAAGGTCGCCGGGCAGTGGACCACGGCAGCCATCGGGCTGCTGGAGCGCCTGGCCGGCCGGGAGGCGGAGCCGATCGCGCAGGCCGCCGAGTGGTGCGCTGACGCGATCGCCGCCGGCGGTCTGGTCCACCTGTTCGGGACCGGCCACTCGCGCATCGCCGTCGAGGAGATGTTCCCGCGGTACGGCTCATACCCTGGGTTCCACCCGATCGTCGAGCTGTCGATGACGTTCCATACCCAGATCGTCGGGGCGAACGGGCAGCGCCAGGCGATGTTCATCGAGCGGGTCGAGGGCCTGGCCGAGGCGATCCTAACGAACTTCTCCTTCCGGTCCAGCGACGTGATGATCGTCTTCAGCGTCGGCGGCGTCACCGCCGTGCCGATCGAGATGGCCGAGGGCGCCAGGCGGCGCGGCCTGCGGGTGGTCAGCGTGACCTCGGTGGAGCACTCGCGCGCCTCCGAGAGCGGCCACCCCGACGGCAAGCGGCTGCTCGACGTCGCCGACCTGGTCATCGACCTGGGCACGCCGGTGGGCGACGCGGTCGTCCGGCTGGACGGGCTGGACGAGCCGGTCGGCCCGTCGTCCTCGGTCGCCACCGTGGCGGTCGTCAACGAGATCAAGGTGCAGACCGCGGCGCTGCTGCTCGAACGCGGGGTGATGCCACCGGTCATCACCGCCGCCGCGGTCGCGGGACCGGAGCGCTCCGCGGCGCTCTTCGAGGCGGCCTACGGCGAGCACGCCCGCCGGGCCGCCTCCGCCCTCGCCGGCGCGGAGGGCCGCCGACGAGGGTAGCCGTCGCGCCGGCCCGCGTGGCGGGCCGTCCAGCCCCAGGTGGGATCCCCAACCAGGAAGGGGAGGGACAGGAGATGGCCGGAACGGTCACGCGCAGGGTCGTCGCGCTGGCGACCTGCGCGGTCTTGGCGGTCGCGCTGGCCGCATGTGGCGGGAACGACAACGGCGGCACGGGTGGGGGCGGCGGTGGCGGCGAGAAGAAATGGGTCGTCGGCGTCAGCAACACCCTGGTGGGCAACGGCTGGCGCGAGGAGATGATCTGCTCGGTCAAGGCCGAGGCGCTCGCCAGCGGCAAGGTGAGCAAGGTGGTCGTCGCCAACCGCAACGGCGGGCCCACCGAGCAGATCGCCGACCTGCGCAGCCTCATCTCGCAAGGCGTCAACGCGATCATCGTCAACCCGTCCGACCGCGAGAAGCTCAACCCGGTCATCAAGCAGGCCAAGGACAAGGGCATCGTGGTGGTCGCGGTGGACCAGGCGGTCAGCGCGCCCGAGGCCTACGTCGCCACCAACGACCAGGTGGCCTACGGGCGGCTCGGCGGCGAGTGGCTCGCCAAGGCGCTGGACGGCAAGGGCAACGTGGTGGAGATGCGCGGCATCGCCGGCGTCCCCGCCGACGACGACCGCCACAAGGGCTTCACCGAGGCGATCTCCAAGTCCCCCGGCATCAAGGTGGTCAAGCAGGTCTACACCGGCTGGGACTACTCCAAGGGCGGCCAGCAGGCGCTCGACCTGCTGAACTCCTCCACCAAGATCGACGGCATCTGGACCTCCGGCATCGACTACACGGTGGTCAAGTCGTTCCAGACGCTCAACAAGCCCTTCGTGCCGATCGTCGGCGCCGACAACAACGAGTTCATCCACCAGCTCCTGACCATGAGCGACAAGCTCAAGGGCACCGCGGTGACCAACCCGGCGACGATCGGCGGGGTCGGCACCTCGCTCGCGCTCGACGTGCTCGGTGGCAAGCAGGTGCAGCGGGAGACCCTGCTCACGCCGCAGGTCTGGGACTACGAGAGCTCCAAGGACGAGCTGCAGAAGAACTACTTCCCCGAGCGGGACCCGACCTACAGCTCCCAGGTCGAGGTCAAGCCCTACACCCACTACACGCCCGAGCAGCTGTTCGCCTGCAAGGGCCCCGGGGAGTGACGCCTCCCCTGCAGCGCGCATGACCGCAGCCGAGCCGATCCTCCGCGTCCGCGGGGTCGCCAAGCGGTACGGGCCGGTGGAGGCCCTCCGCTCGGTCGACCTCGCGGTCGCGCGAGGCGAGATCCACGCCCTGGTCGGCGCGAACGGCGCGGGCAAGAGCACGCTGGTCAGGATCCTCTCCGGGGTGGTCCGTCCCGACGCCGGCGAGGTCGAGGTCGCCGGCAGGCCGGTCCGGTTCCGCTCCCCCGCCCACGCCCGCGCCAGCGGGCTCGCGCCGGTCTTCCAGGACCCGGCGTTCGCCCCGGACCTGACCGTGGCGGACAACCTGCGGCTCACCGCCACCGACCCGGGCACGTTCCGGCGCCGCCTCAGCGGCCTCGGGCTCGACGGCATCGAGCTGCGCGAGCCGGCGGGCTCGCTGCCGCTGCCGCTGCTGCGCATGCTCGACCTGGCGCGGGTGCTGGCGCACGACCCGGCGCTGCTGCTGCTCGACGAGATCACCGCCGCGCTCCCCGCCGACTACGCCGAGCGCGTCTTCGAGGCCATCCGCGACGCCCGCGGCGAGGGACGCTCGGTGCTGTTCATCTCCCACCGGCTGCTCGAGGTGCAGGAGGTCTGCGACCGCGTGACCGTGCTGCGCGACGGCCGCAACGTCGACACCCTGACGATCGCCGACGGCGCGGAGGGCTCCGCCGGCACGCTGGCCGAGCGCAGCGAGCGGCGCATCGTCGCGGCGATGCTCGGCGAGCGGGCCGCGCTGGCGGTCAGCGAGCCACGGCGGGTGGCGCCGGCGCCGCGGGCGGAGCCGGGCGAGCCGGCGCTGGAGCTGCGCGGCGTCGGCGACGGCGGGCGCGTGCGGGACGTGTCCCTGACCCTGGCCAAGGGCGAGGTGCTCGGCATCACCGGGCTCGAGGGCCAGGGCCAGGACGAGCTGTTCGCGATCCTGGCCGGGGACCGGCGCGCCAGCGGCGGCGAGATCGTGGTGGACGGCGGGCGGCTGGTCGCGAGGCACCCCTACGAGGCGATCCGGAACGGCCTGGTGCTGGTGCCGTCCGACCGCTGGCAGGCGCTGCTGCCGCAGCGCTCGGTCCGCGAGAACCTGGCCGTGGCGCAGTACAACGCGCCCGGCCGCTGGGGCTGGATCAACGCCGAGCGCGAGCGGCGCCAGGTCGCCGAGGCGATCGCCCGGCTGTCGATCGACACCCGCGCCCAGGCGCAGGCCAAGCGCTTGTCAGGCGGCAACCAGCAGAAGGTCGCCATCGGGCGCTGGCTGGTCGGCGGCTTCACCACCCTGCTGTGCTTCGACCCGACCCGCGGCATCGACGTCGGCACCAAGCACCAGATCTACGACCTGTTCCGCGAGCTGGCCGCCGCCGGCAAGTCGGTGCTGATGTTCACCAGCGAGCTACGCGAGGTCCCGCTCGCCTGCGACCGCGTCCTGGTGCTCTACGACGGCCGCATCGTCGCCGGGCTGCAGGCCGCCGAGGCCGACGAGGCCACCCTGCTGAGCGCCGCGCACGGCCTGGCGGACACCCTGACGGAGTCGCGATGAGCGTCGTGGAGGCCGCCACCCGGCCGCTCTCCCCCGCCGTCGGCCTGTTCGCGCGCCGGCACGCCTGGACCGGCGCGGTGGTCGCGTTCTTCGCCGTGCTGCTGGCCTGGAACGCCTCGCAGACGCGGAACTTCGGCGCCTTCGAGATCCAGACGATGCTGGCCTCGACCCTGGCGCTCGCCTACCTGGCGATGGCGCAGTCGGTGGTGGTCATCGGCGGCGGCATCGACCTGTCCGTCGGCGCCCTGCTGGTGCTCGCCAACTGCCTCACCGCGCGCTTCATGGAGGGCACCGGCTTCGGCGGCTCGGTGCTGGTGGCGGCCGGCTGCCTCGCCGTGACCGCGCTGCTCGGCGCGCTCACCGGCCTGGTGATCAGCGTATCCAGGATCCCGGACATCATCGTCACGCTGGCGACCAGCTTCGTGTGGGGTGGCGCGGCCCTGTTCGTGCTGCGCACCCCGGGCGGCGGGACTTCACCCACCTTCCAGACGCTGGTGCTCGGCTCGGGGAACGCCTGGTGGCCGGCCCTGCTGTGCCTGCTCGGCCCGCTGCTGCTGGTGTGGGCGCCGCTGCGCCGCTCCCGCCGGGGGATCGCCATCTACGCGCTCGGCAGCAGCTCCGACGCGGCCTTCCTCTCCGGCGTCGACCCGCTGCGCACCAAGGTCGTCGCCTACGCGTTCAGCGGGCTGCTCTGCGGCCTGGCCGGCACCGCCACCACCGCGTTCACCGGCGGCGGCAGCCCGCAGTCGACCATCGCCATGACCGCCACCCTCAACTCGGTGGCCGCGATCGTGCTGGGCGGCGTCGCGCTCAGCGGCGGCATCGGCGGCCTGGTCGGCCCGGTGTTCGCGGTCTGGTGCCTGTACCTGATCCCCAACATCATGCTCGGCCTCGGCGTCGACCCGTCCTACGGCGAGGTCGTCAAGGGCGTCGTCGTGGTCCTGGTGGTGCTCGTCGGCGGGCTGCTGCGGGCCAGGAGGTCGAGGACGGGATGAGAGAGGCGGTGATCAGGGACGATGCCGCCACGCCGGAGCCCGGGCTGCTGGCCCGGATCGCCGCCGGCGACCGCTCCACGCTCGCCCTGATCGGGGTGCTGGCCGCGCTGGTGGTCGCCGACGGGCTGATCGACCGCAGCTTCCTCAGCCTCAGCCAGCTCCGCAACACGCTGCTGGTCACCGCGCCGCTGGCCCTGATGGCCGGCGGGCAGACGCTGTGCATGCTCAGTGGCGGCATCGACCTGTCGGTGGCGATGACCGCCACCGCCGCCGCCTACGTCACCGGCGTGCAGTCGTCGGAGGGGGCCGTCACGGCGATCCTCGCCGGCCTGCTCGTCGGCGTCGCCATCGGGCTGGTCAACGGCCTGGCGATCGGCGTCTTCCGGGTCAACCCGCTGATCATGACGCTCGGCATGTCGGGGATCCTCACCGGGCTCCTGACCGTCGGCAGCCAGACCTTCCTCGGCGGCGCGACCCGCATGTCGGACCTCGTGCTGGAGCTCGGCGGCGGCACGATCGCCGGTCCCATCCCCTGGAACCTGGTCGTCTGGCTGCTGCTCGGCGGCGCGCTGGTGGTCGGGCTGCGGCGCACCGGGCTCGGCCGGCTGATCTACGCCGTCGGCGACAACCGGGTGGCCTGCCGCCTCGCCGGGGTGCGCGTCTGGCAGGTCGAGACCGCCGTCTACACCCTCTGCGCCCTGCTCGCGGCCGTCGCCGGGATCCTGATCGGCGGCCGCAGCGGCTCGGTCGACCTGCAGCTCGCCGGGTCCTACCTGCTGCCGTCGGTCGCGGCGGCGGTGATCGGCGGCACCTCGATCCTCGGCGGCATCGGCGGCTACACCGGCACCATCCTCGGCGCCCTGATCCTCGCCGTGCTCGACACCATGCTCAACCTGCTCACCGTCGACGAGGCCCTCAAGCAGGTCCTCTACGGCTGCATCATCCTCGTGCTCGCCTGGGTGTACGCCCGCGGCACCGCCTCGGCCTGAGCGCGGCGCCGGCCCCGGCCCGGCGCCGCGGTCGTCGTGACGGCTCAGCCCTCGACGATGCGGTCGCTGAAGTCGCCGCTGGCCTCGTCCTTGAGGATCAGCTTGACGCGGCCGTCCGGGAGGGTCTCCCGCTTGATCACGGTGTGGCCGTCGTAGGTGGCGGCGGTGCGGGACACCCGCGGCACGGCGCCGCCGCGCCAGTCCAGCTCGACCGGCTCCCAGCGGCGCGAGGCCGCCGAGCGGTAGCAGGCGTCCATCACGGCGTTGACCACGTAGCCGTCGTAGAACGTCTCGGCCGGCTCGTGGCCACCGTCGAGCGCGGCGAACATGTCGGCGAACATGTCGACGTAGCCGAGCTCGGTCACCTCGTCGCCGACCGGGAACAGCCAGCCGGCCTCGGTCTCCGCCTTCTCCGCCACGTAGCCGCCGCTGCCGCCGGAGGAGAACATCTCGAAGCCGGTGCGCAGGAAGTGGTTGAGCCAGATGGTGCCGTCGCTGCCGGCGACCTCGTCGCGCAGGTCCATGCCGCCCCGGAAGGTCCACGAGACCTCGAACTGCCCGACCGCGCCGCTCTCGAAGCGCACCAGCGCGATCGCGTTGTCCTCGGCCTCGATCGGGTGGACCAGCGTGTCGGACCAGCACATCACCTCGACCGGGCGGTTCTGCTTGCCGACGAAGCCGCGGATGATCTCGATGCAGTGGCAGCCGAGGTCGACGATGGCGCCACCGCCGGCCTTGCGCGCGTCCCAGAACCAGGCGCTGTGCGGGCCGGGATGGGTCTCACGGGAGCGCACCCACAGCACGTCGCCGACCGCCCCGCCGCGCACCGCGGCCACCGCCTTGCGCGTCTTCGGCGTGTAGCAGAGGTCCTCGAGGTAGCCGGCGAACACCCCGGCGCGCTCCACCTCCTCGAGGACGCGCCTGGCCTCCTCGGCGGTGCGCGCCAGCGGCTTGGTGCACAGCACCGCCTTGCCGGCCGCGGCGGCCAGGGCGACCGCCTCGGAGTGGCGGTCGTTCGGCAGGCCGACGACCACCACGTCGACCTCGGGGTGCTCCACCGCCTCGCGCAGGTCGGTGGTGTGGTGCGGGATCTCCCAGCGCTTCGCGAACGCCGCCGCCCGCTCGCTGGAGCGGGAGTACGCCACCTCGACGCGGTCGAGGCCGCGGCGCCCGTGCAGGGTCATCGTGTAGAACTCGCCGATGAGGCCGGTCCCGAGCATGGCGACACGATGTGCGCGGGCCACTTGTCCTCCCAGACTCTGGCTATCGTCCTGGTGGAGAAAGACAATAGTCTAGACAGGTGGTGCTTGGGAACGGCCCGGTCCTCCCCGGCCACGGAGGGCCGGCCGGCTCGACGAGGAGGTTCGCATGGCATTGGGTGTCGGCATCGTCGGCAGCGGCTTCGTCGCCCGCTTCCACGTCCTGGCCTGGCAGTCGGTGCGCAACGCCGACATCACCGCGATCTGCAGCCGCAACGCCGAGACCGCCGCGGAGCTGGCCGGCCTGGCACGCCGGCTCGGCGTCGGCGACCCCGGCGTCTACGCCGACCCGGCCGAGCTGGCCCGCGACCCCGCGGTCGACGCGGTCTGGATCTGCTCCCCGAACTTCCTGCGCGTCGAGCAGGTCGGCGCGATCACCGGCGAGGTCGCAGCCGGCCGCGCCGAGCTGGTCGGGCTCGCCTGCGAGAAGCCCCTGGCCCGCAACCTGCGGGAGGCGCGCGAGGTGGTGCGCCTGGTCGAGCAGGCCGGGCTGCTCCACGGCTACCTGGAGAACCAGGTCTTCGCGCCGGCGCTGGCACGCGGCAAGGAGATCCTCTGGGACCGCGCGGCCCGGCAGGCCGGCGCGCCCTACCTGGCCCGCGCGGCCGAGGAGCACGGCGGCCCGCACCGGGCCTGGTTCTGGGACCCGACGCGGCAGGGCGGCGGCGTGCTCAGCGACATGATGTGCCACACGGTCGAGGTCACCCGGAAGCTGCTGACCAAGCCCGGCGAGCCCTCCTACCTCACGCCGAGGTCGGTCTCGGCGCAGATCGCCGCGCTCAAGTGGACCCAGCCGCGCTACGCCGAGGAGCTGCTGGCCGCCTATGGCGGGGAGGTCGACTACCGCAGGACCCCGGCCGAGGACTACGCCCGCGCCCAGATCACCTACGAGACCGCCGAGGGCCGCCAGGCCATCGCCGAGTCGACCACCTCGTGGAGCTATGTCGGCCCCGGCCTGCGGATCTCCTGCGAGGTGCTGGGCCCGGAGTACTCACTGGAGTGGAACACCCAGAGCGCGGAGACCAGCCTGTTCATCGGCCGCAACCTCGAAGGGGCGCAGCAGGCCGGCGAGGACCTGCTGGAGAAGCAGAACGCGGAGACCGGCCTGATGCCGGTCCTCGCCGACGAGGCGTTCAGCTACGGCTACACCCACGAGGACCGCCACATCACCGAGGCGTTCGCCGCCCGCCGGCAGCCCGACGAGACCCTCCACGACGGCCTGGTGGTGACCGAGCTGCTGATGGCCGCCTACCGCTCGGCCGAGACCGGCCGCACCGTCCACCTCCCCGCCGACGGCCTGGACGACTTCGTCCCCCAGGTCGCCCAGGGCACCTGGGACCCGACGGCGATCCCGGGCGGGTAGCCCCGCCAACCCCGTGGTCGTCGGCACCAGCCCTCCCTATCGCGCTGCCGTCCAGGATGCGAGGTCGCCGGTCGGCGTCACGTACTCGTTACGGCAGCGGTCAGTCGATCGACCCGCGCGGGACGATCCAGCCGTGCGGCTGTCCGGTGGCGGCCGCGATGTGCTCGAAGTCGGCGTCGTAGTGCAGGACCACGGCGCCGTGGTGCTCGGCGACCGCGGCGGTCAGCAGGTCCACGACCCCGGCGGCGCGGTGGTGGCCCCGTGCGGCCATGCGGACCTGGACGTCCCGCGCCCGCTCAGCGATCGCCTCGCTGATCGGCAGCACGACGTACAGGGCACGGCGGCGTTCGGCGATGACGCGAAGGTCACTGACGTCCCGTCCGGAGTAGCCGGCTCCCAGGTCGACGGTCACGCAGGTGGCCGCCGCCCGGTCGGCGACGAGCCCGGCGATGATCTTGCGGACCGCCGGCTGGTCGGTGCGCGCGTGCGCCGAGGTGTCGACCAGGTAGAGCTGCCCGGGACCAACCGGGATGGTCACCGACGAGCCTGCCGCATGACCTCCGGGTCGGTGATGTCCGGCCCGACGCCGAGCGCGAACGGGTCGTCGAGCAGTTGCTCGATGCGGCGGCGCCGGTTGGCGACGAACTCGAGCGCGGCGTTGACAGTGTCCTTCTTCGTCGTCGTGCCCAGTTCCTTCGCGGCCAGCGCCAAGGCTTCGTCGTTCAAGTCGATCACCGTCTTCATATATCCGAGTCTACTGCCGTGGACATATCAGAGGCAATACTCAAGGACGCCCCCGGTCGCGTGGCCCAACCTAACCGGGCCTCAGCGCAGCGACCAGCCGCCGTCCACAGGGAGGCTCGCGCCGGTGGTGCGGGCCGACGCCGGGGAGAGCAGCCAGGCGACGGCCGCGGCGACCTCCGCGGCGGTGACGGCGCTGGCGCCGAGCGGCTGCAGCTCGGGGAGGCGGGCGGTGATGCGCTCGTCCCCCAGGGCGCGGGTGGCCATCGGTGTGTCGACCAGGCCGGCGGCGACCAGGTTGACGCGCACGCCGCGACTGGCCATCTCCATGGCCGCGACGCGGGTCAGGCTGGCCAGGGCGCCCTTGCTGGCTGCGTAGGCGGCGGTCAGGAAGTCCCGGTCGGCGGACTGGCCGAGCACCGAGCCGACCGTCACGAAGGAGCCGCCCTGGGCCAGCGCCGGGAGGCCGGCGCGCAGCAGCCGGAAGGCCGACTCCAGGTTGACGCGCATGACCTCGGCCCAGGCCTCGTCGGAGCAGCGCGTGACCGGGCCGTCGCCGAGGCGGCGGCCGCTCATCCCGACCGCGTGCACGATCCCGTCGAGGCCGCCGAGGCTCGTCTTGGCCAGCTCGACCGCTCGCTCGGCGCCGCCCGGCCGGGTGACGTCGACCGCCTGCACCGCGCCGGCGCCGGTGGGTGACCCGACGTCGCGGTCGGGCGGGACAGGGTTGGCGCCGCCGGGCGGCACGGCGTCGCGGTCGACGCCGACGACCTGGTGGCCGGCCTGGAGCAGCGCCTCGGCGCAGGCGCCGCCGATGCCGCCGCGGGCGCCGGCGACCAGCACGCGCAGGGTGGGCTCGGCGGTCACGAGGCCGCCCCGCGCTCGGGCGGCTGCACGGGTTCCAGCAGGACGCCGTCGCGTTCGAGCACGGCGCGCAGCCGGGCGGCGGGCAGCTCGCCGGGGACGCCGCCGGCGGTGGCGGCCAGGGCCGCGGCCGTGCCGGCGGCCTGGCCCATGCTCATGCAGGTGCCCATCGAGCGGGCGCTGGCGTGCGCGTCGTGGGTCGCGGAGAAGCAGCGCCCGGCGACCAGCAGGCCCTCGACGCCCTGGGGCAACAGGCACCTGTAGGGGATGCCGTAGACGCCGCCGCCTGGCACGTAGCTCCAGCGGGTGTCGGCGCCGGCGTGATGGTCCTCGATCGGGGCGCCGCACAGCGCGATCTCGTCGTCGAAGCGGCGCGCGCCGAGCACGTCCTCGGCGTCCAGCCGGTAGCGGCCGTGCACCCGACGGCTCTCGCGGACGCCGATCGCCGGGCTGGTCGAGACCATCACCGCCCGCTCGAAGCCGGGCACCCGCTCACGCAGGAAGCGCGCGTACTCCCACGCCTGCCTGCGGCCCTCGATCTCCGCGCGGGTCAGCTGCCGCGGGTCGGTGGCGTCCACCCTGGGCACCCTGGTCATCAGCGCCATCACCACGCCGTCCTGGGGCGTGCGGTGCCAGCTCCCCTCGATGCGGGGCAGCCGGTAGGCGCCCGAGGAGCTCGCCTCGCGCATGCGCGCCCACATGGCGGCCTTGCCGAACGCCTCGGCGCGCTCGACGTCCACGCCCGCCAGCCGGAAGACCGTGGACAGCGACTGGATCTGCCCGTTGGCCGCCGGGTCGTCGAAGGGCACGCCGGCCCACGCCGAGACGTCGGCGTCGCCGGACGCGTCCACCACCACGGCGGCCTCGACCCGGCCGGCGCCGCCCTTGTTGAACAGGGTCAGGGCGCGCACCCGGCGGTCGCCGTCCAGCTCCACGCCGGTGACCCAGGTGTGCAGCAGCACCTCCACGCCGGCCTCGACGGCCAGGGTCTCCCAGAGGCGCTTGAGCGCCTCGGGGTCGTAGGTGATGCCGGTGCCGGCGCCGTAGGTGTTGGGCCGCTCGAACGCGGCGCCGTCCTCGGTGAGGCGGCCGGCCACCTCCCACGCGATGCCGCCGACCACCCGCTTGGGCGCCGTCCCCGGCGTGTAGAAGGCGTAGAAGGTGTCGAGCACGGCGGTGGAGATGCCGCCGAGAAACCCCATGCGGTCCACCAGCAGGGTGCGCGCGCCGCCGCGGGCGGCGGCGATCGCCGCGGTCGCGCCCGCCGAACCCGATCCGACCACGACCACGTCGTAGCCAGCGTCGGTCACTGGTCCGCCTCGCCAGTCGCGCCCGAGGCCGGCGCCGGCTCGCCCGGCGCACCGGTGGGCTGCCCCGACACCGGGCCAGTCGCCGGCTCGAACGCGAACGCGCGCATCGGGTTGTCGACGGTGACCTGCACGACCAGCTCGGCGCCGAGTGCCTTGCGCAGCCGCGGGACCAGGACCGCGAACAGGTGCGCGATGCCCGGCCCGCCGCCGTACGCGCGCAGCTCGCCGCGACGGCCCACGTCGCCGCCGAGCAGCACGCTGGCGGCGTGCCCGGCCTCGGCCATCCACGCGACCAGGTCGATCAGCAGCGAGTCCGGGTGGTGCTTGACCTTGCCGGCGCCGTCGTAGATGAGGAAAGCGCCGCGCTCGGCGAGCTCCGCGTGCAGGCCCGGGTCGGGGTTGCGGTCCATGTGCGCCAGGGCGACCCGCCGCGACGGCAGGTCGTGCTCGGCCAGCAGGTCGAGGATCTCGTGGGCGTAGGTGCCCGTCTCGCAGTGCACCGCGACCGGCGCTCCGGTCCGCACCGCGGCCTGGGCGCCGGCGGCGAGCCGGCGCCGCTCGGAGGGCGTCAGCCGTTGGTAGGAGGCGCCGAGCTTGACCACCCCCGCCCGGGCCGCCGAGCGCCGCGGCAGCGGCCCCTGCCAGTCGCGCTCGTCCATCCCCTCGGTGAGGTCGGTGACCAGCAGCTCGGCGAGGACGTCCTCGGGCTCGGCGTGGACCCAGTGCCCGACGGGGTAGTGGGCGTCGCGGTGGAAGCCGGTGGCCGCGATCACGTGCAGCCCGGTCCGCTCGGCGAGCGCGCGGAGCTGGCGCGGGTCGCGGCCGCAGCCGATCGGGGTGAGGTCGGCGACGGCGCGGGCACCGGCGGCGCGCAGCGCCGACGCCTCGGCCACCAACGGCTCCAGCTCGGTGAACGCCTCGCCCGGCAGCGCCGGCGTGTCGAGGAAGAGGTGCTCGTGGGCGTCGGTCGGCCCGAGCAGCTCCGGCTCGACCGGGCCGAGCACGGTCTGCACCGCGCCCAGCGGACGATCATCCATGGAGCCTCCGAGCTGCTCGAATGCAGGTCGAGCCAGCGTACAACGCGGCCGGGCCGGGCCGGCGGAGGCGACTCGGCGCCGCCGCAGCGGCGGGCGGGTCATGCCCGCAGGGTACGGGGAATACGGAGGCATACCTCCGTATCGTGGTACGTGACGGACGGATCGGAGGAGCCCCTCCGCTTCGTAGAGGAGTCGCCATGAACGTGCTCGTCTGGGTCCTGCAGGTGCTGCTCGCCCTCGCCTTCCTGGCGGCGGGGGTGATCAAGACCACCCAGCCCCGCGCCAAGCTCGCCACCAACATGGGCTGGGTCGAGGACTTCTCGGACAACACCGTGAAGCTCATCGGAGCGCTCGAGCTCCTCGCGGGCATCGGGCTGCTGCTGCCGGCCGTCACCGGGACGGCCACCGTGCTGATCCCCCTGGCCGCGAGCGGCCTGGCCCTGCTGATGATCCTCGCCGCCCTCACCCACCGGCGCCGCGGCGAGCCGCAGATGATCGGCTTCAACGCCGCCCTGCTGCTGCTCTCGCTGGTGGTGGCCTGGGCCAGGTTCGGCCCCTACCCGCTGTGACCCTGGGCGGCCGCGCGCGCGTAGCGGTCGGCGAGCTTGCGGACGTGGTCGACCAGCTCGGCGGGCTCGATGATCTCGAAGTCGACGTCGAGCAGGCCGATGTAGTGCGCGAGCATGTGCGGGGTGTCGGCGCCGGCGACCATCACGCAGGTGTGCTCGTCGACCGCCTCGATCCCGACCGACACGGGTAGGCGGCCGGCGACCGCATCGGCCGGGACGTGGAGCCGCACCCGGGCACGGAGGCGCCACAGCGCCGACTCCACACCCTTCGAGACGTACGTCGCGAAGTCGCCCTCGGGCGGCTCGCGGGGCGCGAACCGGGGTCCGGTGGGGGTGCGGGGCTCGACCCGGTCGACGCGGAAGGTGCGCCAGCCGTCGCGGTCGACGTCCCACGCCACCAGGTACCAGCGGCCGCGGATGTGCACCAGGCGGTGCGGCTCGACGGCGCGGACGCTCACGGCGCCGTCGTGGTCGCGGTAGTCGAACCGCAGCCGCTCGCGGTCGCGGCAGGCTCCGGCGATCGCCGTCAGGACGTGGGCGTCGACGGTGGGGCCGCCGGAGCCGGCCACCGGGACCGTGTAGGCCTGCAGGGCGTTGACGCGGTAGCGCAGCCGGGAGGGCAGGACCTGTTCGAGCTTGGCGAGCGCCCGCACGGAGGTCTCCTCGATGCCGGTCACGGTGCCGTTGGCCGCCACCCGCAGGCCGACGGCGACCGCGACGGCCTCGTCGTCGTCCAGCAGCAGCGGGGGCAGGGCCGCGCCCGCGCCGAGCCGGTAGCCGCCCGCCACGCCGGGCGTGGCGTGCACCGGGTAGCCGAGGCTGCGCAGGCGCTCCACGTCGTTGCGGACGGTCCTGGCGGTCACCCCGAGCCGGTCGGCCAGCTCCGGGCCCGACCAGTCGCGCCGCGCCTGCAGCAGCGAGAGCAGGCGCAGCAGCCGCGCCGATGTCTGCAGCATTCTTCGATTCTATTCCTGAATGCGGAACGAATCCTTCCGCAATAGGTGACATCGTGCTCCTGCACCGACAGGACCGAGGGAAGGAGCCCGATGGGCGACAGCGCCGAGATCCGGCCGTTCCGTATCGACGTCCCCCAGGCCGACCTGGACGAGCTGCACGACCGGTTGGCCCGCACCCGCTGGCCCGGCGAGCTGCCCGGTGGCGGCTGGAGCCCTGGCGTGCCGCTGGGCTACCTGAAGGAGCTCGCCGCCTACTGGGCCGGCGGCTACGACTGGCGCGCCCAGGAAGCGAAGCTGAACGAGTTCCCGCAGTTCGTGACGACCATCGACGGGCAGCCCGTCCACTTCCTGCACGTCCGCTCGCCCGAGCCCGACGCGCTGCCGCTGCTCGTCACCCACGGCTACCCCAGCTCGATCGTCGAGTTCATGGAGATCGTCGGAGCGCTCACCGACCCCCGCGCCCACGGTGGCGATCCCGCCGACGCCTTCCACCTGGTGGCCCCGTCCCTGCCGGGCTTCGGCTTCTCCACGCCGGTCTCGGAGCCAGGCTGGGAGGTCGCCCGCACCACCAGGGCGTTCGCCGAGCTGATGCGCCGCCTCGGCTACCAGCGCTACGGCGCCCACGGCGGCGACATCGGCGCCGGCGTGACCGGCATCCTCGGCGCCAGCGACCAGGACCACGTCGTCGCCACCCACACCGTCAGCGAACCCAGGGCGGTCGCGCTGGCCGGCCAGTTCTTCCCGCTCCCTCCCAACCTGGCAGCGGACGACAAGGCGCGGGTGGAGGAGCGGCAACGGCTCTGGGCCGAGGCCAAGGGCTACCTCGACATCCAGACGACCCGGCCGCAGACCCTCGCCTACGCCCTCACCGACTCCCCCGCCGGTCAGCTCGCCTGGATCGTGGAGAAGTTCAAGGAGTGGACCGACGACCGAGCCGAGCTGCCCGAGGACGCCGTCGACCGCGACCAGCTGCTCACCAACGTCAGCGTGTACTGGTTCACACGCAGCGGCGCGTCCGCGGCCCGCTTCATCTACGAGAACGCGCACGCGGCCCAAGACTGGGAAGCGGCGCCGGCCGCTCCGCCGGCGCCCCAGGGCCTGGCCCAGTTCGGCGCGGACGACCTCCTGCGCCGCGTGCTGGACCCGGAGCGCAGGATCGAGCACTGGTCGGAGTTCGACCGTGGCGGCCACTTCCCCGCCATGGAGGTCCCCGACCTCCTGGTCGGCGACCTGCGCGCCTTCTTCCGCCGCTTCCGCTAGCAGCCTGGCCGCGGCGCCGGTCCGGGGGCCGGCGCCGCGGCTACCAGGCTAGGCGTCCTCGCGCGCGGGAAGGCGCAGCTGCACCGCGCGGAACAGTGCCGGGGCCGACTCGAGCACCGCGCGGCGCGGCTCCGGCACGTCGAGGACGCCGGCGGCAAGCAGCGGGCGCAGCGGCGCGAGCCTCGGGTCGGCGAGCACCGTGGCCAGCGCGCGCCGGTCGCCGCCACGGACCACCGCCGCCAGCTCGCCGGCGGCCGGCAGCAGCACCTGGGCCGCCGCGTCCGCCGCCGCCGCGAGCGCGACCCTGGCCTGCCCCTCGCGGCGGCGCGCGAAGCGGTGCTGCGAGCGGCCCCCCGCCGCCGCGCGGCCGTGCACCGGCCGCGACCCGCACTTGCTCGCCAGCAGCCGCTGCCCGTCGAACACGCCGGCGGCGAAGCCGCCGAGGCGCACCAGCACCACCCCGACGAGCCGCTCGGCAAGGGCGTGGTCGAGCAGCCCGCCGTATGGCGCCTCCCCGGCGACCGCCAGCGGCGGGAACGGCACCAGGATCTCGGCCACCGTGCCGTCGGCCGCGGTGACCGTCACCCGCTCGGCGGCGGCGTCCCAGCGCAGCGGCCCGTGCCGGTCGGCGAACCCGTCCAGCCAGCGCTCCAGCCGCTCCGGGGCGACGCTCACCTGGCGGCCGCCGCCAGCAGCGGGACGCGTCGTGGTCACGAGCCGTCCTCCCGTCAGCCGTCGCGGCGCCGCCCTCTCCGTCCAGTATCCGTACAACGATACGGATCGTCTTGACAGACGCCACCGTGGTTCTCGGCACGGCGGCGGCCGTCGCCCCGGAGGCAGAGACGCGCCCGCTGGTGTTGGATCGGTGGGTGATCGGCACGACGCGCCGGCCCCACGGACGGGCCGGGAACCGGGAGACCGCCGCTGGGCGGGTGGCCGAGGGGCGCGCCAGGTGATCGGTCGCCGGCTGGTCGCGGACCTCTCGCCGTTGCGCGACTCGCCCGGCTTCCGGCGGCTGTTCCTCGGTTACGGCGCCTCGATCGTCGGCACGCAGGTGACCACGGTCGCCGTCGCGTTGCAGGTCTACGCGCTGACCAGATCCTCCCTGGCGGTCGGCGCCATCGGGATCGTGGCGCTGGCGCCGCTGATCGTCTTCGGGCTGTACGGCGGCGCCATCGCCGACGCCGTCGACCGCCGCCGCCTGGTGCTGCTGACCTCGGCCGGATCGGCCGCGGTCAGCCTGCTGCTGGCGCTCCAGGCACTGCTGCACCTCGACCAGCTCTGGCTGCTCTACGGCCTGGTCGCCGTCCAGGCCGCCTTCGGGGCCGTCGACACGCCGACCCGCCGGGCGACGGTGCCGCGGCTGGTCGGGCCGGCACAGATCCCCGCCGCCACCGCCCTGCTCCAGGTGGTGTTCACGCTCGGCATCGTCGTCGGTCCGCTGGTCGCGGGCACGCTGGTCGCCGCCGGCGGGTACGCCGCGGCCTACGTCGTCGACCTCGCCGCCTTCGCCGTCGGGGCCGCCGCGATCTCCGGGCTGCCGCCGCTGCCGCCGGAGGGCGGCGGCCGGCCCGCCGGACTGCGCTCGGTCGTCGAGGGCCTGGCCTTCCTGCGGTCGCGCAGCGTGCTGCTCACGGTGTTCCTGGTCGACCTCGACGCGATGATCTTCGGCATGCCGCGGGCGCTGTTCCCGGCCCTGGCGGCCGAGCACTTCCACGGCGGGCCACGGATCGCCGGCTACCTGTACGCGGCACCGGCGGGCGGCGCGCTGCTCGCGTCGCTGTTGAGCGGCTGGCTGCCGGCCATCCGCCGCCAGGGCCTCGGCATGCTGGTCGCGGTCGCCTGCTGGAGCGTCGCGATCGCCGCCTTCGGCCTGGCGCGGGCGCTGTGGCCGGCGCTGGCCCTGCTGGTGGTGGCCGGCGCGGCCGACACCATCAGCGTCGTGTTCCGCAGCTCGATCGTGCAGCTGGTCACGCCGGACGCCATGCTCGGCCGGCTGTCAGGGGTGAACATGGTCGTCGGCGCCGGCGGTCCCGGGCTCGGGGACCTGGAGGCGGGCGCGGTGGCGACGGCGTTCGGCACGACGGTGGCGGTCGTCTCGGGCGGCCTGGCCTGTCTGGCCGGTGTCCTCGTGCTCGCCTTCGCCGTGCCGGCGTTCGCCCGCTACGACGCACGCTCCGCCCCGCCGGAGAGCTAGGGGCTCACCAGCTCAGTTCCAGCTCAGGAAGCCGATCTCGTTGAGGTAGCCGCGCTCGGGGCTGTCGCTGCGGAAGTGGCGCCAGACCCGGCCCTCGATGCCCATCCGCTCGGCGGGGTTGAGCTGCTTGTTGCCGAACAGCAGCTTGCGTAGCCGCTTCCCGGTGAGCTCGCGCTCCTGCCGCGACGGCGTTCTGCCGTCGCCGAACAGCTCGATGACCATCTCGATGAGCTCGCGCTCGACGCCGGCGTTGTGCGCCGCCTCGCTCAGGCGCCGGTCTCGACGCTCCCGGAATATCGGCACGCCCGCCTCCCATCCCCCTGCCGGCCCGACCGAACGGGCGCCGACGCGCCCGACCTGACCGTATCGCAGAACGCCGTCGGGTTCGCACCAAGCGCGACGTCGTCGTGGACGACGCCGGTATGGGCAGTATGAAGCTCGCGGACGTCCCGCACGAGGCCACGGTCGTGGTCGGGTGCCGCGACGCCGGCGGCCAGCGCCCCTGGAACAATGGTCCCGATGGACCACGTGGACGCGCCGGCCGAGCCGGAGCTGCTGGCCTCGGCCCGCCAGGGTGACTCGGTGGCCTTCGAGCGGCTGCTGGCGGGCTACCGGGGCGAGCTGTACGCCCACTGCTACCGGATGCTGGGCTCGGTCCAGGACGCCGAGGACGCGCTGCAGGAGTCGTTGCTCGGCGCCTGGCGGGGCCTGGCCGGGTTCGAGGGTCGCAGCTCGCTGCGGGCGTGGCTGTACCGCGTCACCACCAACGCCTGCCTGCGGCTGATCGCCCGCCGCCCCGGGCGGATGCGCTCGATCGACCACGGCCCGCCCCGGCGGGACACCGACGACCTCGGCGAGCCGGTGACCGGACCGGTCTGGCTGGAGCCCTGGCCGGAGGAGCCGCCGGCGGCGGGCGGGGACGACCCGGCGGCGAGCTACCTGCGGCGGGAGAGCGTGGAGCTGGCCTTCGTCGCGGCGCTGCAGCACCTGCCCGGTACGCAGCGTGCGGTGCTGATCCTGCGCGAGGTGCTGCAGTTCTCCGCCACCGAGGTCGCGCGCATCCTGGGCACCACGCCCGCCTCGTGAACAGCGCGCTGCAGCGCGCCAGGAAGGCGGTCGACCAGCGGGTGCCGCAACCCGCGCAGCAGGCAGAGCTGGACGCCCTCGGCGAGGACGGCCGGCGCGAGCTGGTGGACGCCTTCGTGACCGCCTGGGAGCGGGCCGACGTGGCCGCCCTCCTGGACCTGCTGGCGGAGGACGCCAGGTTCACCATGCCGCCGCTGCCCGCGTGGTTCGACGGCCGCGAGGACGTCGGCCGCTTCTTCGCCGAGCGGATGTTCGCCACCCCCTGGCGGCTGCTGCCGATCCCGGCGAACGCGCAGCTCGCCTTCGCCTGCTACCAGGGCGAGCCGGACGGCGACCGGTTCCGGCTGGGCGCGATCAACGTGCTGCGCCTCCGCGCCGGACGGATCGTGGAGATCGCCGGGTTCCTCGACCCCGCCGTGCACCGCTGCTTCGGCCTGCCCCAGGAGCTCCCCGACCCCGGCTGAGTCGCGAGAAACAGGCTGCGCCGCGCCCGGCGGCGCGGTACAACCTGTGCATGGACATCGAGATCCGACCAGTCACGCCCGACGAGATCACCGAGGTGGCGCGCGTCTTCGGCACCGTCTTCGGGGAGCAGTGGCCACCCGAGGCGATCGACGACGTGCGCGGGGTCCTCGAGTACGACCGCAGCCTGTGCGGCTTCGACGCCGGCACCATGGTCGCCACCGGCGGCGCCGTCTCCTTCCAGCTCGCCCTGCCAGGCGGCACCCAGCTGGGCGCGGGCGGGCTCACCCTCATCTCGGTGCTGCCCACCCACCGGCGCCGCGGCATCCTGCGCGCGCTGATCGCCCGCCACTTCGAGGAGGTGCTGGGCCGCGGCGAGCCGGTCTCGATCCTGCTGGCGTCCGAGTCGCTGCTGTACGGCCGCTTCGGCTACGGCGTCGCCACGTACGCGGCGCAGCTGGCGATCGACCGGCGCCACGCCGCGCTGCGGCCGTCGGCGACCACCTCCGGCAGGGTGCGCATGCTCGGCGCCGAGGAGGCCGCCGAGGTCCTTCCCGAGCTGTTCGAGCGGATCCGGCGGGAATGGCCTGGGCAGGTGAGCCGGTCGCCGTCCTTCTGGACGATATGGCAACGGGACCCACAGTGGATGCGCAACGGCTGGGACCCTCGCGTGGTGGTGGTCCACGAGCCGCCCGGTGGGGCGCCCGACGGCTACGTCAGCTACCGGCAGCGGGGCCGCTGGACCGACGGCGTGGCCGACGGGGTCGTGCGGGTGGACGAGCTGTTCGCGGCCACGCCGGAGGCCACCGCCGGCCTCTGGCGCTACTGCCTCGACCTCGACCTGACCGCCACCGTCGAGCTGCGCGACCGGCCGCTGGACGAGCCGCTGCGCTGGCTGCTGGTGGACCCGAGGCGGCTGCGCACCACCCTGCTGGCGGACTTCCTCTGGCTGCGCCTGCTCGACCTGCCCACCGCCCTGAGCCAGCGGCGCTACGCCGTCCCCGGCCGGGTCGTGTTCGAGGTCACCGACGCGCTCGTCCCGGCCAACCAGGGCCGCTTCGTGCTCGAAGGCGGACCCGACGGGGCGGACTGCGGTCCCGCCGGGCGGGCCGAGCCGGACGTGGTGCTCGACGTGGCCGAGCTCGGCGCGGCCTTCCTCGGCGGGGTGCGATTCGCCAGCCTCGCCCGCGCCGGCAGGGTGGCCGAGGCCCGCCCTGGCGGACTGGCCCGTGCCGACGCGATGTTCGCGTCCGACCCGACCCCCTGGTGCGCGACGGGCTTCTAGCTCTGCTTCCGTCCGCGGATGCATCCGCCGCCTGAGGTGCTGACGGCGGCGATGGTCCCGGCCGCGCCGGGTCGCACGCCCCTGCCTCCGGGAGCGTCGCGGACCTAGGCTCGCCGGTGGGAGGTGCGCCGTCACCTCGACCGCCGCTGTCCGCGAGATCCGAGACGAGGCGAACACCATGGACGCAAGGACGATGCAACCGCCGCAGGCGCGGAGCAACGGCTCCCGGCCGCCGGAGGAGGTGGCGAGGAGCGACCGGACCACCACGGGATGGCGGGTCGCGTGGTGGCTGTCGGCGGCGGTCGCCGTGGCGATGGCCGCGGCCTCGGCGGCCGGGCTGTGGCTCGACGGGCTCTACCAGGATCCCGCCTGGGCCGGCGCCGCCGCGCGCGGCGGTGACCTGGTCACGCTGGTGGTGGCCGCGCCCCTGCTGGCGGCCGCGCTGCTGCTGGCACGGCGCGGGTCTGGGCGCGCCGAGCTGGTATGGGTCGGGATGCTGGCGTACTCGGTCTACAACTACGCCTACTACGTCTTCGGGCTGGCGTTCAACGACGTCTTCCTGCTCCACGTGGCGCTGTTCTCCGCCTCCCTGTTCGCGCTGATCCTCGCGCTGGCCGGGCTCGACGTGGCCAGTTTCGGCCAGCGCTTCGCCGCCCGCACCCCGGCGCGCTGGGTCGGCGGCTTCCTGCTGCTGGTCGCCGCCGTCCTCGGCCTGATGTGGAGCTGGTTCTCGCTGCGCTTCGCCGTCACCGGCAAGCTCCCCGGCGGCGTCTTCCCGGCCAGCGGCCAGCACCTGGTCTACGCGCTGGACCTGTCGCTGCTGGTGCCGAGCTTCGCGCTGGCCGGGGCGCTGCTGTGGCGCCGCACGGCCTGGGGCTACGTGCTGGCGACGCTGATGTGCGTCTACGGTGCCGTGTACCAGGTCAATTACCTGATCGCCGCGGCCTTCCAGGCGGACGCGGACGTGGCCGGAGCCAAGGCCCTCGACCCGCTCGCGCTGGGCCTGACCCTCGCGTTCCTGCTCGCCAGCGTCCTCCTGCTCGGCAACCTGCAGCCGGCGCGGCGGTAGGTAGCGCCGGCCGCTCGGGACGGCACCGTGAGGTCCCCTCGGTGCCGTTCCGGCAACCACCGGCCCTGTCCGGGGCTCACCGTGACCTCCAGCGACGGCTGCTGCCTGGAAGGTTGCGGCGAGGTCGTGATCGTCGGGTTTCTGGCGATGGCCGTCACCCACGTCGAGGGGTGGTTGGCCCTTTCGCCGTTCTGGTCGGTGTGGCGCTAGTCGTCCAGGCTCCCCATGCTCAAGTTGACGACCGTTCCAGTCATCCCGCTCGCCTGATCGGAGGCCATGAAGACCGCCACGTTCGCCATCTCCGCGAGCGTCGAAAGCCGTCGCGTGTGGGTCCTGCCTGCGCTTGCCTCGTGGAACTGTTCCCAGGTCATTCCCGATGCCTTGGCGTACAGCTCGAAGCTCTCCTTGATCCTGCCTGTCTCCGGTATCCCCTGGGGTCGCAGACCGACCACGCGAATACCCTGAGGTGCGAGCTCGGCGGATAGACCTCGAGTGAGTGCCTCCACGGCGGCCATCGCCGGACCGCCGCCTCCCACAAATGGGATGCCCGTCCGCGAAGGGACGGCGGTGACGGTCATGATCACCCCCGACCGGTTCGCGACCATCCGCCGGGCGGCCAGGCGCGCGGTCACGAAGTACGACCTCGTGTAGGTCGCGATCGGCTGGGAGAACTGCTCGACATCCAGCTCGACCAGGGGCACACGAATCCTCGGATTCGGGATGCCGATCGCGTTGAACGAGATGTCGACGCGGCCCGCCTTGTCGGTCACGGACTGTAGATGCTTGTCCACGGCCTGCTCGTCGAGAGCGTCGACCTCCGCCGCCTCGGCGGATCCACCGGCGGCAACGACGTCCTTGGCGAGGACTTCGACGGGTGCCAGGTGGCGCCCGGTGAGATAGAGATTGGCCCCCTCGGACGCGAAGGCGCGTGCGACAGCGCTGCCGATCGCGCCTCCGGCTCCGTAGATCACCGCAACCTTGTCCTTCAGCATCATCGCTGGTTCCTCTCTGTGCCCGGGTGGTCACACCCGCCCGCCTCATGACGAAGACCGGCGGCTGAAACACATCAGAGCTTGACTCCGGTGTTTCGCCATCCGCCCACGTCCGGATCGTCAGGGCCGCCGAACATGCAGACACCACGACGTCGAGAAACTGGGCGGGCACGGACCGCCCAGTTTGCGACTCGGTCGGTGTCGATACTGTGAGGTCGACAAGGAGAGCGAGAGACGTGACGCGAGGGTGGAGTGGTGACAACCGACCTGATCACCAGGGCGCGGGCCGGGGACGGCGAGGCGTTCCGAGCGCTGACCGAGCCGTACCGTCGGGAGCTACAGGTCCACTGCTACCGGATGCTCGGTTCCCTCCAGGACGCCGAGGACGCCCTCCAGGACACGCTGCTGGCCGCCTGGCAGGGCCTCGGAGGGTTCGAGGGACGCGCCTCGATCCGCACCTGGCTCTACCGGATCGCCACCAACAGGTGCCTCAACGCGCTCCGGTCGGCCAGCCGACGCCCGGCCCGGGGGTGGGACATGGCCGAGGTTGAACCGCCCGAACCGACCCGGCTCGGCGACCTCGTATGGCTCGAGCCATATCCCGACGCCCTCCTCGAGGGGGCGATCGACGTGCCGCTCGGCCCCGAGGCCCGCTACGAGCAGACCGAAGCCATCTCCCTGGCCTTCGTCACCGCCCTTCAGGTCCTGCCGCCTCGCCAGCTCGCCGTGCTCATCCTGCGCGACGTCCTCGGATTCCACGCCAACGAGGTGGCCGACATGCTCGACTCGAC